>RCUH01001526.1_pt1 | contig 16714 bp, 14 predicted proteins | sample 2166191 | NCBI WGS metagenome assembly RCUH01 (sample SAMN09932848, study PRJNA488358) | compost metagenome | feature: garden; material: soil; isolation source: compost soil in an enriched community after 214 h of incubation | place: Germany: Experimental Botanical Garden Goettingen | collected...
CAAGTACATCTACTACCGCTGTACTGGAGCCAAGGGCAAATGCCCCGAGAAGTACCTGCGCGAGGAAATCCTCGAAGAGAAACTCGGCGCCGTTCTCTCGGCCATCCGCCTCGACGATCGCGTCTACGAGTCGTTGCGCGAAGGCCTCAAGGACAGTCACGCCGATGAAAAGGCGTATCATGAGCGGATGGTAAACACGCTGCAAGGCCAGGAGACAAAGCTTGTGAACCGCCTCCGCCAACTCTACGTCGATAAGCTCGACGGCTCCATCAACGATGAAATCTACGAGCAACTGAAGGCCGACTGGGAAAAAGAACTCGCTGATTGCCGCCGGCAACTCGCAGCTCACCAGCAGGCGGACCGGCGCTACCTCGAGTACGGCATCCAGCTCTTAGAACTCGGCCAAAACGCCTATTCATCGTACTCTCGGCGATCTCCCCAGGAAAAACGCCGTTTGCTGAATTTCGTACTTTCGAACTGCTCGCTGAAGGATGGCGACCTGACGCCCACCTACCGACAACCCTTTGACTGGCTTGCCTCCGCGGCCTCTATGACCCAAAACGGAAACTGCTCGGATCCATCAGATCCGAGCAGTCAGTCCGAACAGTACCCGATACGGGATTCGAACCCGTGTTACCGCCGTGAGAGGGCGGCGTCCTAGGCCTCTAGACGAATCGGGCTTGGAACAAGGCTTATCGTAGCATAATGGCTTTCAGAGTGTCAAAGGAAAATTAAACCCAATTTAAATGGCGCAAGACCTGGCCGCTGGGTAGGTATATAGAAGATGATCTCGAAGTGTCCCGTCCCGAAAGGAGCCGACCGATGGTGCAAGTGGCGGATGCCGGTGGAACCCGGCCCGTAAACCCTGCGGCAGCAGCCATTACTGCTGCGGCCAACACCCCGGCACCTCAGGCGGCAGCAGCCCCGGCGGCGGCTCCCGAGACGGCCACGCAGCCTCGTATGTCGAATGACTCCTATGCCGGAGTTCCCGAGACCGTCAAGATCAAGTCCGGGGACACCCTGGGCAACCTGGTCGCCAAGTATCAAGTCTCGTACGACAAGCTCAAAGAGCTGAACCCCGAACTCTTCAAGGGAGGCAAGGATGCCCAGGGCCGCAAGCGGGCCGCTGACGGTCACTGGATCTACCCCGGTGACGTGATCCGGCTGCGTACGGAATCCACGACGCCCCCCGCCTCGTCCAAGTCGACGCCTGCGGCTTCCTCCACAACCACTTCCTCCGCCTCGGCCGCGTCGACCCCGGCCACGACCACGGCCAACGGGAAGGTCGTGGCAGCCGCCAAGGGCGCCATCGACGACGCCAAGCTCACCCCCGCCACCTGGGCCAAGGGCCGCGAGATGTCCGAGCAAGCGCTGTCGCAGGCGAAGGAGATGCTCAAGCTGATCCCGGCCAGCGATCCGGACCGCGGGCAGTACGAAGACAAAGTCGGCCGCCTCGAGCGCGAAATCCGGGCGGTCTACCCGGCGGAAGCCGGCGCGCCCGCCACGACGGCGAATACCCAGGAAGCCTTCGAATCGGCAAGCGAGAACTTCAACCAGGCCGTCCAGGCCTACTACGACGCCGAGAGCAAGCCGGCCGCCGAACGCAAAACCCTCCAGAGCGAATCGCGCGAGAACGCGATCCGCCACTTCAGCGCGGCCTACGACTCCGTTCGCGGCATGACTTCGAGCGCCTCCAAGGAAGAAGCCCGCGAGCGGCTCGAGATGATGGAGTACGCCCTCACCGACATGGGGGTCAACGCCTCGTCCATCGCTCTGGCGCGCGCCGAGGGAGCCGACGCCGCTACTACTGCTGCCAAGGAACCCAGCTTCACCGAGCGCGACACCAACCAGGACGGCTACCTCTCGGGCAACGAGCTCGATGCCAAGGCCAAGAGCTTCGATGCCGACGGTAACCAGCGCGTCACCCGCGAAGAGTGGGAGATGGGCCAGATGGCCGAGCGCGAAGTCGAATGGAAGAAGGAGTTCAAGCAGGCCGACGCGAACCAGGACGGCTGGCTCTCGGGCTCCGAAGCCAATCAGTTCCGTAGCTTCGACGCCAACGGCGACTTCGAAGTCACCGAGCAGGAGTACCTCGACGCCAAGCGCGCTCAGGTGATGAATGGAGTCTACGACCAGGACTACGCCGCCCGCGACCAGAACCAGGACGGTTACCTCTCGGGCAATGAGCTCGATCCCGCGACGCGTGCCTTCGACACCAACCAGGACGGCAAAGTCACTCGCGAGGAGTACATGGCCGCCAAGTCGGGGGCTACCCAGACCCAAAACGCCTCGATGAGCGCATTGCCGGTCGGCGCGATGCCGGGCGTCGCAGGGGTCGCGCAGCCGCAACCGACGGCTCCCGCCAACCCGGTCCAAGCCTTCGAAAGCGCGAGCGCCCGCTTCAACGAGGCCACGACCCGCAACGACATGCTGGCCATGACCACGGCTTACCAGGATGCAGCTTACGCCATCGCGTACATGCCCCAAGGGACCGAGCGCGACACGCTGGCCGCCCAGCTCGAGATCATGGGCTTCACGCTCCAACAGGCCTACGCGGCGTCCGGCACCCCGGTGGCGGCCGGCGGCACCGTCGCAGGGGTGACGGCTCAGCCCATCAACGCTGGAGTGCAGGTCCCCACGGCTGTTCCCGGCCAGCCGGTTTATGCCGCCGCAGGCGCGCCGGTCATGCAGAACCCCATGGCGTACCCGCCGCAGGCAGGTATCCCCGTGCAAGCAGGTATTCCCGGTCAGGCAGGCTATCCGGCACCGGCCGGTTATCCGGTCGCCGGAACCGTCTCGCCTCAGATGGCAGCCATGGGGCAGCCCGGCGTCTACGCTCCCCAGGTCATGAACATGCCTCAGGCGGCGGCCGCCGCTCCCGCGGCGCCCAGCACACCTCCCGAGATTCCGCGTCAGACCTACACCCAGGTCTGGTCCTCGCCGGATTACCTCGACAAGATCATGGGCGACAAGACCCCGCCCGGAGCGAACGGAAGCAACCCGTCGGCGCAGGGCAACACCCCGGGCGGAAATAGCGCCGCCCAGGGCACTCCGGACGCCGCGAACCCGAATGCCAACGGCCAAAAAGTGAACGAGCAGGCGGTCAAGGAGATCGATGCCTTCCTCCAGCGCGCGAACGCCGATTCGGTTCGCGACATGCTCGCCAGCCGTCCCGAGCTGCTCTACGACTCGATCCCGCGCCAGAAGGCGGCCATGGTCCACTTGCTGGTCGAAGGCCGGACGGATGCCGGCGATCGCGCCGCCATCGTCAACATCCTCGGCATGGCCAGCCAGACCGAGCAGACGGACTACGTGCTCAACGAACTCGACAGCCTCTACGGCGGTTCCGGCAAGGGCATCAAGCGCATGTTCGAGGATCTCGACCAGGCGGCCAAGGGCGCGGCCCTCAAGGCGATGTTCAGCCCCTCGCTGATGCAGTACCGCCAGTACGATCAGGCGGCGTTCGATGCGGTCGTCGGCGCGATGACCAAGGATGACATCAAGATGCTCATGGAGACCATGGGCTTCGGAGTCTCCTCGGCGTGGATGAACGTGCTCTCGCCCCAGGCCCGTCAGTCGATGATCAGCAAGCTCAACAGCGGCTTCAACCTCTTCGGCCTCTTCGGGGGAGCCGAGAAGCAAATGGTCGCCGCCCTGCAGGCCTTCACCCCCCAGGTGCAAACCAACACCCAGCCTCAGCCTCCGGCCCCTCTACAGTAACGTTCGAGCGAACGTCCAAGCGACATGCGAAGCGGCCCACCCTCCGGGGTGGGCCGCGGTTTTCAGGGTATAGGAAGCCTAGAGCCCGATTCGAGGAGACGCGAGGATGGCGGTTCTTGCCGCATGGACCCTGACGGCCGCGCTTGCGAGCACGCCGAACCTGGTTTACAGCCTACCCCCTCCCCGGATGCGCACCTACCCGGTCAGCGGCCAGCGCTTCGAGGATCTGCTCGAGGCGTGCCGCGCCCAAGGCCCCGAGGATTCCGACGGACGCCGATTCCCGGGCCTGACGCGCTATTCCTACCGCACGCAGTACCGCTTCGACTACAAGGTCGAGGACGGGCTTGCCATCATCCGGCTCACCGAGTTCTCCGTCGACTGGTCGCATGAAATCACCCTGCCGACCTTGGCCCCCGGCATTCGCCTACCGGCCCGCGAAGCCGCCCGCTGGAAGCAGTTCCTGGAGCAGCTACAGGCCCATGAGGAAGGACACGTGGGGATCTCCAGCGATTCACGACTCAAGGAGCAGTTCGAGGCGATCGCCCACCGCAACCGGGTCCTCTACAAGCCTCTCGGCCCGAGCGGCACGCTGACCCCCGAGGCCGTCCAGGACGTGATCGACCAAGCCCTCCAACCGGCGATTCAGCGGCTCTCCACCCAAATCTCTCGGCGAAACCGCGAGTTCGATGCGGCAACCGAGCACGGCCTGAAAGCGGAAGGCTTCGACCGCACACGTTTCTTCGCTGAGCTCTGGGACGGGCTCTAAGCGGCTTGGCTAGAGTTCCAGGGCTTTCGATAGGTCCAAGGGAGTGGTCACCGGTCGCTGGCACGTAAACCGCTGGCAGACATAGGCGGCGGGCTTCCCATCGAGCGGCTTTCGCCCTTCCAGGACCGCGAGTCCCGCCCCGTCTCCTTCCGTGTGGGCGATCGCCACCCCGGGCAAGTAGCGCAGCATCGCCACCCGCAAGAGCGCCTGGGTTTCCGGAGCCTCGGTGGGCCCCGCCACCACGACCTCCCGGTTTCCGGTAAGGAAATCGTCAAGGGTCGCGAGCATCGCCGGATAGGCCGCCGGGAATTTGGCGAGCGCAAATGCAAAGGTCGAGAGCGTGGCCTCCGCCTTGGATCGGAAGTTCTCTTCCCAGGTCAGGCCCGCCAGCCTCAGCAAGACATCGGCTGCCGCCGAATTGCCCGAGGGGATGGCATTGTCGGTGGTGTCCTTGGTGCGGGCCTTGAGGTACGGGTCCTGATCGGGGCTCGAGAAGAAGAACCCCCCGTTCTCATCGTCCCAGAAGCGGGCGATCGCCTCAGCCATGAAGCCGCGCGCCTCCTTCACCCAGGTGGGATCGAACGTGGCCTCGTAGAGATCCAGCAAGCCGCCCGAGAAGAAGGCGTAGTCGTCAAGATAGGCGTCGATCTTGGCTTCGCCATCCCGCCAGCGGCGCAGGAGGCCGCCGGGCGTCTTCATGCGATCGAGCAGGAAGCGGGCAGCTCGCTCGGCCGCCTCCCGGTAGCGCGGTTCGGAGAGCGCGCGGGCGGCATAGGCCATGGTCCCGATCATCAGGCCGTTCCAGGAGGTGAGCACCTTGTCGTCGAGCCCCGGGCGAACCCGCTTCGCGCGTGCCTCGAAGAGCCGCTGCCGGACGCTGTTCAAGCGCTCGCCCACCTCGGGGAGACTGAGATTGAACGCGATCGCCAGGACCTCAGGCGTGGCTCCGACGTGTAGCACGGTTTCGCCTTCGTGTTCGAAGTTCCCCTCGGGCATCACGCCGAAGGCGCGCATGGCGAAGGGAGCATCCGGGCCGAGCACCTCGACGAACTGCTCGGGAGTCCAGATGTAGTAGGCCCCCTCCCGGCCCTCGGAATCGGCGTCCTCCGCCGAGTAGAAGCCGCCCTCAGGATGGGTCATGTCGCGAAGAACGTAGTCGAGCGTCTCGCGGGCAATGCGTTCGTGCTCGGGGTTGCCCGTCACCTGGTAGGCCTCGATGTAGGAGCGGGCCAGCAGAGCGTTGTCGTAGAGCATCTTCTCGAAGTGCGGGACGAGCCAGGACGGATCGACCGAGTAGCGCGCGAAGCCGCCTCCCAATTGGTCGTAGATCCCGCCACGCGCCATGGCCGTGAGGGTCGATTCGACCATCTCCAGGGCCTCGCGATCGTCGCGACGGACGGCTTGCCTCAGCAGCAGCGAAAAAATCATCGGCCGCGGGAACTTGGGCGCCCGCCCGAAGCCGCCGTTGCGGGCGTCGAACTGACGCTTGAAGCTATCAACCGCCTGCGCGACCATCGATACGCTCAGCGTGCCCGGCCCATGGGTTCCCTGGTCTTCCTGGATGGCGGCCAGGATCTCGGAGCCCGAACGCTCGATCTCATCTCGCTTGGTCTTCCAGGCGTTGTCGATGAGCCGGATCAAGCGCTTGAAGCTGGGTCGACCATGCGCGTCCACGGGAGGAAAGTACGTCCCCGCGAAGAACGGCTTGCCGTCCGGAGTCATGAAGACCGTCATCGGCCAGCCGCCCTGACCGGTCATCGCCTGCACCGCCGTCATGTAGAGGCTGTCGACGTCGGGGCGCTCCTCGCGGTCCACCTTGATGCTGACCACCGTCTCGCGCAAGAGCTCCGCGACCTCCGGGTCCTCGAAGGACTCATGCTCCATGACGTGGCACCAGTGGCAAGTCGAATAGCCCACGCTCAGGAAGATGGGCTTGTCCTCGCGCTTGGCCTTCTCGAAGGCCTCCTGGCCCCACGGATACCAGTCGACCGGATTGTAGGCGTGCTGCTGAAGGTAGGGCGATTTCTCATGAATCAACCGGTTCGGCTTGCGCCCCGCGACGTTCTCCATGCGGCCCTTCCTCCTCTGGCGACGACTCCCCGCGAAGGATCGATCGTATCCCTCGATGGGGGAAGGGTCAACCGAGATCCCGCGGGCTAGGGCGACACCAGCGTGACCACGACGTTGCCCTTCTTGCGGCCCGTCTCGACGTAGCGATGGGCCTCGGGAACTTGCTCCAAGGTGTAGCGCCGATCGATCACCGAACGAAGCGCGCCCGCCTCCAGCAGCTCCTTGAGGTCAAGCATATCCTACGTCTTCACCTGGGCGATTCCCCGGTCATCCAGCGTCACTTACCCTTCGCCGGGAGCGAAGCGATCCTTGCAAGGCGCGCGCAGCCGGGTGCCAAGGTCTGGGATCGGGCTCAGTCCCATCGCCTGATTGAGAGTAGGCGCCAGGCGCTCGATCATGTTGCCGAGGCATTCCGGCGTCGAGGGGGTAGCCGGGATTCAGGCGTTGCGCCCCAGCCACTCATGCCAGACGGAGGCGAACGCTTCACCCTGCTCCAGCATCGGCGTGTGACCGCTTTTTTCGAAAACCACCTTCGAGACGTGGGGGCACTGCATGTCGATATCATCCCACAGTGAAAGCGGCCCCACCAGGTAATCGTAGCGCCCCAAGCCCAGAAGGACCGGCTTGTCTAAAAGTGGAAGTCGCTCGCGCAGGTCGAGCTGGGCGAAGGCCTCGCCCCAGAGGTGGTCGATGATCGGCATGGTCATGGTCACGCCGTCCCAAAGGGGCGCCCCATCGATCGTGAAATCGTAGAAGCTATGCGCCCCCATACGGATACAGACATGAGCGAAGCGTCGCTCAGGCTCGCGCGCCAGATCGTCGGCAAGCTTCGCGATCTCCGCCTCGAAGTGGCGTTTGCGTTCGGGACTCGCAGTATCGTCGAAGCAGGCGAAGCTCTGGCGCTGGCGTTCCGGGGTATTCGTCGGCGCCGTGTTGAACAGGGCCACCTTCGAAACATGCTCGGGATATCTGAGCGCGTACTCCACGGCGATGAAGGCATGCCCTGAATGGCCCACGAGGATGACGTCCTCGAGCCCCAGCTCACGGCGCATGACCTCGAGGTCCTCGACCACCCGGTCGAGGGTATGGGTTTCGGGGTCCAGCGAACCCGGCTCCTCGGCGAAGCCCCGGTGATCCACGTAGACCCACTTCTGGTCCCGGGTCAGCGCGGGGTCGAAGAGCCGAGGATAGTAGAGCGCGCTCCCGACGAGCAGCACCGGCCGGCCTTCGCCCTCGATCCGGTATCTCAGGCGGAAGCCCTCGATGGCCAACGTGCCGATAGCCGTCATCATCCCTCCTCGATCCGCGTGGTCCCCCGGATTCCAAAGCCTGGTCCATGGGCGGGGGAGAGTCGAAATCTCCTCTTGAATCGTAGAGGTTCGAGGGGTTGCAGGTCAACCGGGCGTCTTGATTGACATGGTGAGTGGCTTCTGGTTTGATGCTACAGCCCAAAAACCATTACAGACGCCACCCACAGCCTTCGAAGGTGAGAAAAGATGAACCGTCGTGACCTCGAAACCGGCATGGAGCTCGACCTTAGCGAGCGGATGAGCTACGGAGGCTACCTCTGCCTCGACCAGCTGCTTGCGGCTCAGCGACCCATGAGCGATCACCACGACGAGATGCTCTTCATCATCCAACATCAGACCTCGGAGCTATGGATGAAGCTGATCCTTCACGAGCTGAAGGGGGCGATCGCCTCCATCCGGGCCGACCAGCTGGATCCCTGCTTCAAGATCCTCACGCGGATCAAGAACATCCAGTCACAGCTCTTCGACCAGTGGTCCGTGCTCGCCACGCTCACCCCCAGCGAATACGCGCAGTTCCGCGGCGCACTGGGCCCCGCCTCGGGCTTCCAGTCGGCTCAGTACCGGGCCATCGAGTTCATGCTCGGCAACAAGAATGCGGCCACGCTGAAGGTCTTCCGGCATGATCCTGCCGTGATGGCTGAGCTGGAGGCCGTCCTCAACGCGCCGAGCCTCTACGATGAGTTCCTGCTTTACCTGCACCGCCGCGGCTTCGCCGTGCCCGAAGCCTGCCTGGATCGGGACTGGTCCCAGCCCTACGAGCGCAACGAAGGTCTGATTCCCGTCTTCAAGCAAATCTACGAAGCCCCGGATCGCTATTGGGACGCCTACGAGATGTGCGAGAAGCTCGTCGACATCGAGGATCAATTTCAGCTCTGGCGCTTCCGGCACATGCGCACCGTCCAGCGCACCATCGGTTTCAAGCGCGGCACCGGCGGCTCCTCGGGAGTCGATTTCCTCAAGCGCGCCCTAGAGCTGACGTTCTTCCCCGAGCTCTTCGACGTCCGCACGGAAATCGGCCAGCCATGATCCGCCCCATCTTCCAGGCCCTCCAGGCCAGCCTTTCCTCCTCTGAAACCTTGAGTGAGGTGGACCTCGTCACGCACGTCCACCCGCTCTTCTCGCGGGTCCTGTCGCGCGACGAGGTCTACCTGGCCAACCACTCGCTGGGCCGCCCCCTTGACCAGACCGCCCTCGACGTCCAGGAAGCCATGGACACCTGGTACCGGAACCTCGATGGGGCCTGGGACGACTGGCTCACCGAGATTCAGGCCTTCCGCACCCGGACAGCTCAGCTCATCGGCGCTCCTCGCCCCGATTGTATCGCTCCCAAGACCAGCGCGGGCCAAGGCCTGCGCACTTTGCTCAACGCGCTTCCTTTAGGCATCCGGGTCGTGACGACCCGCGGAGAGTTTGATTCCATCGACTTCATCCTGAAGGTCTATGCCCAGCAGGGGCGGATTGACTTGAAGGTGGTCGAGCCCGATGCCGAAGGTCGGTTCCATGCCGAGGCCTTGCTGGAGGCGCTGGGCGACGAGCCTGGCTTGATCGTGGTCTCGATGGTCATGTTCGGCTCGGGGCAGGTCCTCACCGGCCTCGACGGACTCATCTCCCAGGCCCATGCACGCGGCGCCAAGGTCTTGTTGGATCTCTACCATGCCGTGGGCGCGCTTCCGGTGGACGTCTCGCAGCTCGACGCAGACTTCGCCATCGGGGGCTCGTACAAGTACCTGCGCGGGGGAACCGGGGCCTGCTGGCTCTACCTGCACCCGCGCCACCTGGACGGAAGCCTGGTGCCGCTCGACACCGGCTGGTTCGCGAAGCGGGAGCCCTTCGGCTACGAGCGGCATGATCCGCCGCTTTTCGGGCCTGGCGGGGATGCCTTCCTGGAGTCCACACCTCCCATCCTGCCCTTCTACCAAGCGCGGGCGGGCCAGGAGTTCACTCTGGCTTTGGGGATCGACCGGATCCGCGCCCATTCGCTGGCCCAGCAGCGTGAGCTGGTGGCCTTGCTGGAAGCCGAGGGCATTGCCGCCGTGGGTGGACGCGAGGATCACGGAGCCTTCGTGGTCATCACGCATCCGGAGGCCCCCGAGCTCGCCCGCCGCTTGAAGGCAATCGGGATCAACACCGACGCCCGCGGCACGTCGTTGAGACTCTGCCCGGATCTCCTCACGCGCTCCGACGATCTCCGGAAAGCCGCGCGCTGCCTGGCTCAGAGCTGGCTTGGGGTAACAATCGGTTAGGTTTCTTTAGAATGCTTTGAAAAGCGAGGTATGGGGCACCACCAGCCCAGGACCCGGTTTGAAATCCGGGTCTTTCGCACGGGATGCGAACCTCAGCCGATGTAAACCTGACGACAAGTCAACGACGGGTAAAACAGCCTGCTTGCTTAATATTGTTGCGCTTTGTAGGCCCTTCTAAGGGGCCTTGAAAGGTCCTAGAATCCTCCCTGTGGACATGATCTGAGACATCAGAAGGGAAGGACGTCATGGATAGCTGCAACTCGAGCAACCCCTCCAAACCCTCTCGTGGTCGCAAGACCGCTTCAACCTCCAAGCCCCGCCGCCAGAGCCGTAAAAAGGTGGAGGCCCAGAGCTTCAACGTCGGGCAGGTACACCTGCTGCTCGCTCTCATGCACGAGTTCGCCTCCGAACTCGAGGCCCCCTCGTTCGAAGAGGATGGGGACATCGAATTGACCCTCACCTCCGACATGCCGGGGCTCGAAGCCTTCGTGCAATTCAAGCTCGAAAACCTGAAAAAGCAGCAAGATGTGCTCGAAGCCCTTTACGCCCTCTAGCGCGTCAAAACCGAGACCCCCGGGAGGCCTCCCGGGGGTCTCGCCGCCTTAGAAGATCCGCTTGAGGAAGCTCGTCAGGGCCTCCCAGGAGCGCTTGTCAGCCTTCTCGTTGTAGGCGACGCCTTTGGACGGATCGTTTCCCGCTTGGGGGTTAGTGAAGGAATGGACCGCTCCGCCGTAGGAGTTCATCTGCCAGTCCACCTTGGCATTGCGCATCTCCGACTGGAAGGCGGTCACTTGCTCGGCAGGAACGAGTGGATCGTCGGCCCCGTGAAGGACGAGGACTTGTCCCTTGATATTTCGGGCATCCGCGGGGGTCGGAGTATCGAGGTTGCCGTGGAAGCTGACCGTCCCTCGCAGGGGAGCGCCGCTGCGAGCCAGCTCCAAGGCGACGCCACCGCCGAAGCAGTAGCCCATCGCGGCCAGGCGATCGCCGTCCACCCGCTCATGGCGCTTCAAGGCCTCCAAAGCCGCCTGAGCCCGAGCCCGCATCAAGGGCCGATTCTGGCGCAAGGCGCCGGCCAGTTGCGCGGCCTCCTGAGTATCCTTGGCCGTCCGGCCCTCGCCGTACATATCGACCGCCAACGCAACGTAGCCCAGTTTCGCCACCTCCTCGGCCTTCTGGCGGGTCAACGGCACCAAGCCCATCCACTCGGGAATGACCAGGACGCCGGGACGCTTGCCCAGGACCGCGTCGTCGTAGACCAGGTTCCCGCGAAAGGTCTGTCCGCCGTGCTGGTAGGTCAGGACTTCGTGTTTGATGGCCGCAGAGGCAGGCACGGCGAGGCCTGCGACAAGTAGTGAGGCGAGAGCGAAAGGCTTCCAAGGCGACATGACGATCCTCCGATGAGCGATGAAGCGAGGGGAGCATGGCTCGGTATACGGCATGACGACGCGGGGAGCAAGGCCATGTTAAAAACCAGGACGCGTGGGTAGGTAGATAATTAGCCAAACGTCTAAATGAAACACGGAAGAGGGGAGGGCGCATGTCCCAAACGTCGGTATTCAAGGCCCTGGCCGATCCCACGCGGAGGCAGATCCTCGCTCGCCTCAAGGCCGGCCCCCTGAACGCAGGCGAGATCGCCGAGGGCTTCGACATGTCCAAGCCCTCGATCTCCCATCACTTGAATTTGCTCAAGGCCGCCGAGCTTGTCACCTGCGAGAAGGAGGGGCAATTCCTCATCTATTCGCTCAACCTCTCGGTCTTCGAAGAAGTCGCCGCCGCCATGTTCGAGCTCTTCTCCGCCCCGGCAAGCGCCGCCGCCTCCCAGAAAGGAGCGCCTCATGAAGCCTGACCTATCGAAGCTCGCGCTGCCGCTCGGTCTGCTCGGCCTCAACGCCGCCATCAGCCTGGGCTTCCTCCTGAGCGGCAAGCTTCCCGACCCGACGCCCGCTGGCTTCTGGATCGATGGCTCGGTTCTTTCCGAAGCTCCCCCCTGGGTCGTGGCCTTCCGGCTTCCCATGGTCATGGCTGTGCTGCTCCTCTGCATCGGAGCAGCCCTCAAGTGGGATCCGCGATTCGCCGCCCATGAGCGGCGCAGCGGCGGCGCCTGGGGGCCCATCACCCAGATTTTCCTGGCCGTGGGCTGCATCGGCAACTATAACACTCTGTCGGCGGCCTCGGCGGGCGCCTTCGCGATGACTCCCATGCACATGCTCCCCACGGGCCTCTTTCTCTTGGGAATGGGCAACTTCATCGCCAAGAGCGCGAGCAACGGCTTCTGGGGACTCCACAACCGTTGGACGCGAAGCCACGAAATCGTGGCGCGACGCACCAACCGGCTGCTGGGAATCCTGTATATGGCGGAAGGCCTCGGGCTCATTCTCGCCAGCCCGGTGCTCGTGAGTCTGGCCCAACGACCCAATCCCAATGGCGTGATCTTCGCGCTTTCCATCCTGCCCGTCGTCGTACTCGGCTTCCTCCCCCTCGCAGTCGCCGCCCTGGCTTCCTACCGGTTCGCGAAGCAAGCGCCGGTAACGGCGAACGGAGGCTAGCATGCTCGCCTTCTATCCGTTCCTCGTCATCGGGCTCATCGTCGGAGCCTTCCTGCTCTTGAACGTCACGGACAAGCTCGGCTGGACGAGCGTCTACAAGAAGCGCGACGCCGGGACCTCGATCCTCGGCGGCGTGCTGCTCGGCTCGGAGCATCTCTTCGCCCCCGAAAACCGGCGTGCCGCCATCGAGTACCGCCTCGAGAAGAAGGATCAGCTCCAGCAACAGGAAGCCGGCCGGGATCGCGATCCCGGCTCGCAAGCGTCCTGCTAGCTGGCGCCGACCTCGCGTTCGAGGCGGGCATGCAGCCAAGGCACGACCGCCGCATGCTCGGGCTTCATCAGGCAGGAGCGCAGGACCGTGACCTGGTCCTGATCCCAGTGGAGCTGTGGGGCTCGCGGCTCCACGAGCGCCCTGGGCAAGACCAGCTTGGCGAGGTAGAGCGGCTCGGTGGGATCCTCCATCAGGGCCTCGAAGACCCGCTCGGTCTCGCGGGTGACGGCAGAAGCGGTCCCTTCACCCACCGGGAAGAAGGCCAGGATGTCGAGTTCGGGAGGCATCACCAGGTGAAGTCGAGGGCTCTCCTCGATGCGTGCGGCCCAGTCGAGGGCGGCGCGGCGTGTCGCCTGTAGGATCGGTCCCATGCCCTCATTGGCCGACAAGGGGAAGCAGCGCAAGGTGGCCCAGAAGGCCGCCGCCGCCGCTCCCGCCCGCGAGCATTCCAGGCTGATTTCGCCCAAGTGAAGCTCCGCGGAGGTGAAGTAGGTGTAGGGCGAGTCATGCTTGTAGAAGCGCCCCACCGACGCGTCCCGGAACAAGACTGCCCCACAACCGTACGGCTGAAGCCCGTGCTTGTGCGGGTCCACCACCACGGAATCCGCTTGGGCGATCGCCGAAAACGCCTGGCCGGCCGACGGAGAGAGCGCGCTATCGGCCAGGAGGCGATAGAAGCCCCCGTAAGCGGCGTCAACGTGGATGCGAAAGCCCCGTTCGCGCCCCATCGTCACCAGGCGGTCGATGGGATCGACCGCGCCCAGGCCGGTGGTGCCGGCGGTCGCGACCACCGTCCCGATGGCCTCGGTTTCGAGAAGGCGCTCGAGGTGCGTGAGATCCATCCGCCCCGCCGAATCGACGTCCACGGCGAAGGCTTTGATGCCCAGGACCTCGCTCATGCGGGAATGGGTGTAGTGGGCTTGGCGGGAATAGGCGATGCCTTTGTCTGGATGTAGCGAGCGCGCGATCCAGAGGGCTTCGAGGTTGGCGATGGTCCCCGAGCTGGTGAGATGGGCCAGGGGGGCGTCATAGCCGAACATGGCCGCGAGTTGGGCGATCGCCTCGCGCTCCAAGGCCGCGGTCGCCGGTCCCCCGTCGAGCGCGTGGTTGTTAGGGTTGACCGTCATGGCCATCATGTAGGCCATCATCGCCACCGGATGGGGCGGCTTCAGCATCTGTCCCGCGTACTGAGGATGAAAGAAGGGGTAATTATCGCGAAGGCGCTCGGCGAGCTCATCGAGCGTCGCTTGCAATGCGTCGGGCGCGACCGCGAGCTCGGGGGCCGATGCGAAGGGGGGCCATTGCCCGCGCCAGGCCTCCATGGCCGCGAGTCCCCGTCCCAGCAGGTCGCGATCCATCATTGCCCCTCCGCCCGATCGTCTTTGAGGGCGCCGGTGACGTAGAGCAAGGCCATGAAGAAGGCCCGCGAGTTGCGCAGGAAGAGGAAGGGGAAAATTGCTCCGAAGATCACGAGGATCGTGGTGAGCGCCACGACCGAGAGGTCCATGGTGGCCTCGAGCACGAAGTAGGCCGCGGTCGCGAGGATGGCCGTGACGCCGTAGTTCATGTAGGCACCCCCCGTGAACTCGCCGGCCTTCATGGTGAAGGTCTGACCGCAGGTCCCGCATTCGGGATGGATCTTGAAGAACCCGTCGAAAATGGGGCTCTTGGCGCAAGCGGGGCAGCGCAAGAAGACGGAGGAAACCATGAGAGAGCTGAGTACGTTCATGACGGGCCTTTCCAGCGAAACGACCCCTCTATTCAACGGGCTGCAGGCGTTCGCGTCAACCGGAAGCGGGGCGGCCTCGGCTCGGAAAACGGCTTGACAAAGCCCGGAGAAAGACTGCCTAGACCTCCAAAGACTTGTCCGGTAAACTAGCGATTGTACTAGCATCATCCTCTACAGCGCAGGCACTCTTAGGCAAGGCTGGCATGATCAACCGAGAACTGATCCCGGAAACGGAGGCCGACGAGCTTCTCCGCCTCCGCCGCGAACTTCAAGCCGCCGAGGAAGCGATTCTCCGGCTCGAGCGCCGTAACCAGGAGCTCGAAGTCAGACTCGCTCCTCCGCAGCACTGGGTGCTGCAAAGCTTCGAAGCCACGCTTCGCTCCTTCGCCAAAAGCCTCCTCAGCTCGACTGAGAAGGCCTTTTTCAACTTGCTCAGCCAGGCGATCGCCAAGGCGCTGGGAGTCGACTACGTCTTGATTGCCGACCTGAGCGATCCCGAGCATGCCCGGACGCTGACGTACTACGCCTTCGGCCAAAACCTCGAGAACTTCAGCTACCCGCTGCATGGCTCTCCGTGCGCTCTGGCCGTCACGCAAGGCAGCTATTTCCTGAGCCAAGGGCTTCAGGAGCACTTCCCCGAAGACGACGCGCTGGTGACGCTGCAGGCCGAGGCCTACGGAGGGATTGCACTTTGCGACGCGTCGGGCCGATCGGGCGGGATCATCGCGGTCATGCATCGCGAGCCCTTCGCCTTCCCCGAGGCGGTGGAATCACTGCTGAACCTGGTCGCCAAGCCCGCTGCCGCCGAGCTCATGCGTCTGCGCTCCGAAACCGAGACCGCCCTGCGTACCAGAGCCCTGGAGCAGGCGTACGCGGCGCTTCAAGACCATAGCCTGCGCATCGAAGCCGAGATCGCCCAGCGCAACCGCGAGTTGACGAGCGAGAAGGCGCTGATCGATCACATCATCGCGTCGATGCCGGTGGGAATCGTCTACCTGGACCGCTCGCTGGTCGTGCGTTGGACCAACGCGGAGCATATTCGCATCACGGGCATGGGTCCCGAGCGGCTGATCAACCGCTCGGTCTTCGAAATCTTCCCGGCTCTGGCTGCGGATCATGCGCGCTTCGAGGCGGTGCTGGAGCGAGGCGAAGCCGTCCGGTTCAGCGGTTATCCCTTGGAGCTGGGGCCACGACAGATCTATATCGACGGGACGGTGGTGCCGATCTTCGAGGAAGACCAGACGGTCAAGGGAGTGCTGCTCTTCGCGATGGAGGTTTCGGCCCGGGTCGAGAACGAGCGGCTGCAGCAGGAGCAGATCGAGACCCTACGGGAACTCGACCGGCTGAAGGGAGACTTCATCAATTCAGCCTCTCACGAGCTTCGCACGCCCCTGACGTCGATCACGGGCTATGCCGAATTCCTCGAGGACGAAGTCGGCGGGCCGCTTAGCGCGGATCAGCGAGGCTTCGTCACCCAGATTCAAGAGGGAGCGAAGCGCCTCCAGCGGATCGTCGACGACATGCTCGATTTCGCACGGCTGGAAGCCGGATCGTTCAAACTGGTCGCCCGGGAAGCCGATCTCGGCTTGCTGGTGCAAGAGGAGCTGGCCTTCGTGCAGCCGCAGGCCCACGACGCGCAAGTGACCTTACGAACGGAGGTTCCCTCGGAGCCCCTGCGCGTGCCGATGGATCCGAGCCGGATCGGCCAGGTGATCCTGAACCTGCTGGGCAATGCCATCAAGTTCACGCCGGCAGGAGGCGAGGTGACGATCGCGCTGCGGAGCGAGCGCGACGGAGTGCGCGTGGAGGTGCGAGACACCGGCATCGGCATCTCCGAGGAGCATCTCGGACGCTTGTTTCAGAAGTTCTTTCAGGTGGATCCCAGCATGACCCGTGAGCACGGGGGAGCGGGGCTGGGGCTTTCGATCGCCAAGGCGCTGATCGAGGCGCATGGCGGACGCATCGGAGTGACGAGCCAACTTGGGAAGGGAAGCACCTTCTGGTTCAGCCTGCCTCAACTGAGCGAAATCGACGAATCGGCGCACGTCCAGGAGTG
>RCUH01001534.1_pt1 | contig 16619 bp, 16 predicted proteins | sample 2166191 | NCBI WGS metagenome assembly RCUH01 (sample SAMN09932848, study PRJNA488358) | compost metagenome | feature: garden; material: soil; isolation source: compost soil in an enriched community after 214 h of incubation | place: Germany: Experimental Botanical Garden Goettingen | collected...
AGGCCAGTGTCGTTCCGTGCAGCATGCCGATCACCTCACTGGACAGGTTAAGCAGACTTACCGCGAGCGCCTGCGGCAGGACTATGCGTCTGAACGTCTGTACAGGGGTCATGCCTACCGAATAAGCGGCTTCAACTTGGCCCCGATCAACCGCTTGAATGCCTGATCGGATCACTTCTGTCATATAAGCCCCTGCGGTCAGCGAGAAGGCGATAAAGACGAAATATACGATGGGAATAGACACGGAGGTGAAACCGAGATTCAGCTTCCGGGACACACTGTCAATCAGGATCGGCAGACCATAATAGATGAGGAACAAATGCATCAGCATCGGGGTCCCCCGGATGACAGTTACATAGATCGAAGCGATCTGACTCAGCACTGGCACCCGGTTGATCCGGACCAGGGCGGCTGGAACCGCGATAATGAATCCCCCTATCAGAGATACCACTGTGATGAGCAGTGTCATCGGAAGGGCCTTGAACAGGTCCAAGAATGCTGTCAGGATAAACTGCGGGTCGAGCTGAATAAGCCCTCATCCTCCTTCCCCGTCTGTCTGGAACGAAGGCTCCGCTTGGAGCCTGTTCGGACTTTATAATGTCTCTCGTGTCTATGGAGCCTTCTCTCTGCAAGGAGGAACAACTGCTCCAAGATCATGGATATTACAAAATAAATCAGCGATAAAGCAATATACGTCTCGAAGAAATGCATGGTCGAGCTGCCGAGTGTCTGCGCTTTGCCGCTGATATCCATCGTCCCCAAGGTATACGCAAGAGAAGTCTCTTTCAGACTGGCGAGCACCTTGTTCGCGAAGTTCGGCATGGATACAGCAAGTGCCTGAGGCAGCATAATACGGGTGAAAGCCTGGTATTTCGTCATGCCTATCGAATAGGCAGCTTCTACCTGACCGCGGTCTACTGCAGCTACGGCAGCCCGGATGATCTCGCACATATAAGCACCGCTGTTCAGCGTATACGTCAGAATGACGAAGACGAGAACGGAAGTCCTCGTCACATCAATAGACACCAGCTTGAGCACCTCAGGCACGCCGTAGTAAATCAGGAACAATAGAATAAGTACAGGTGTTCCACGGAAAAAGGAGACCAGGATGGCTGATAGATTCTTCAATACCGGTACGTTGTACATGCGGGGCAGGGCCCATAGGAGACCTACGACAAGCCCCAGAACTACAGAACAGACAACGATAAACAAGGTGATCTGAACGTAAGCCGCAAGCTTGGGAAGAAAATCAAAGACATATGAAATATCGAACGTGGTCTCCAAGTGTACGACCGCCCCTTTCTAATCGCTTTCGCTCCTATATGAAATGAACTGAGGATTGCAATGAGCCAGGACAAGCAGCAACTCCAGTGAAGGTTTGGACTTCCGGCCGCTGTGATCTCCAGATTTCTGAATGAAACCGCCTTAGCGGTTGAAATCCGGAGATCAAGGCATATGCTTTCGATGCAGCTTTCCTTCAGAAAGCTTTCAACTCCTTCAGTTCCAAACTTCCCCTCCGATGCTCCTACCTTTCCCATTAAGGAGTCCAGTTCATTTTATATAGCTATTTATTCTTCGTAAAATCTTGTCCAAGCCACTTAATACTCAGTTTGGCTAACGTTCCGTCGGCCTTCACCTCTTTGATCGCCTCATCCAGCTTATCTGCCAGGTCCTGCTCATCCTTACGAAGCACGAAGAGTACATCCGATTGAGTTAGCGCATCGCCTACGGTCTTCAGCTTGTCACCGTTCGGCATAAACTTCAGCGCGAAATCCGTGCTGATCGTAGCGTCCACCCGGCCTGTCAGAATCTGATTCGTTCTGTCATTGGAAGGTGAGTTGGAGTAGACGATGTTGATGGCATCCTTATTCTTCTTGTTATATTCCTGCAAGATATAGGCTTCATTGCTTGTCGCTGACGTAATGACTTTCTTTCCCTTCAGGTCATCAATGGACTTGATATCGGTATTAGTCTTGGGAACAACGACTTTATTGAGGAAGATGCTGTAAGGCTCCTTGTTGAACAGATATTTCGCCTCACGCTCTGGATTCTTCTCCATTTGATGGGCAACAAAGTCAATCTTCTTCGTATCAAGACTCAGCAATAGACTGGAGAAATCCATGGTCTGGAACTCAAATTCATAATCCGGAAGGCGCTTATCCAGCTCTTTGACCAGCTCCACATCGTATCCGGTCAGCTTCCCGTTCTCATCAATGAAGCACACGTTAGGGAACTGCGTCCCTGTCCCCACAATAATCTTCTTCACGGCAGTTCCGTTCGCAGCTTTAGCTGTTCCGCCCGCAGTGTCCTCTTTGGCTGTCCCGCAGCCCGCAATCACAGCAACCAGTAATCCTAACGCCGTCAATAAAGCTAATTTCTTCTTCATAACTCACCCTCCGAATATGTTGTTTTTAATTTATTCACACAATTCCTATTAAGTTAGTGTGATTTATGTTGAGGATTACTTTACACCCGTAGATAGAGATCGTCAATGCTTCAGGTTATAGGGTTTTTCTATATGGATATAGAAGAAACAAAACCGCCGGATAATGGGATAGGACGGGGATCGTGCTGACGTTAGCAAAGGCCTTAAAACAAGCTGCCAGGGAACGGTTGTCCAACTCCGGCCGCTTCTTGTCCGCCCGTTGATGAGTTAGTACATAAGACGCAGTTAAAAAGAAGTTCATATTTGGGATACGGTCTTAACTACGGGAAACGCTTGGACTTTCGGTCGCTGTTGTCTCCAGATTTCTGGATTTATACCGCACCTGCGCAGTGGAAATCCGGAGACAAAGGCGATCGCTTACGCTCCTGCAGTTCCAAGCTTTCCCTCCGTTACGCCTCCCCTGAATGTCATTTTTCTAAGTTCGTCGTTATATACAGATAGGGCAACAGGCTCCCAAAGGCGCACGTCGACTCCTTCGATTGGACAACCTTTTCCCTACTCGCTTTGGCCCAATTCCTAGTAGCTTGACCACGCCCAAACACCCCCGTCCAGAACATATCCGGACGGGGTTTGGGGTGGGGAGAAGAAAGGGCTGGCTCAATGTCTGAGCCAGCCCTAGGGAATACTTTTTGTCTCTGAACTTCGTTAATGCTGAAATTCTGACCACTGTTATAGACATCATCATTGATGACAGTTGAATATGCTGTGCTCCGCTACTTCAGCAATTCTTCCACGGTCTCCTCCCAGCGGGTAACAACTGCTTCCGGGTCATGGAGAACAATTTGGACCCCGCTTCGGATATCGGCGTATTTCGCGGTGTCCGCCTTAACGGAGATAACCTGCGCCTCAAAGCGCTGGCGGGGATGTTTCGCCCCGGCAAGCTCAGCCAGCGGGCGGAGCTGAAGCCGGGTGTAGAAGGCTTTACCTGCGTAGAACGCAGCCAAAGTCGCCTTGCCTGTACGCAGAATATTGGCTGTTGTGGCCGTTCCCGGCCATAATCCAAGCCTCAGTGAGTCCTGCGAGACTGCAACAATTTCACCCACACTAATCATGGCGGTATGAGGCCAGCCGTCATCACTAACCGTCATCAGCACCAAGGCCTCCTGCTGCTTGCTGCTCAAGTCCTGCCCATTCAGCAGCTCGTACAATTCCGGTGCTAGTTCTTTGTTTTCCATTTCACTTCTCCTCGGTTTACGGTTTATCATCACTTCATAAGCTGGTAAAATTTATTTGAAAACAGTCCAAGATAAATAGAAATGCATTAATTATCCGTGAGGTGTTTAAATGATTTATTTATGGTTGCATGGCCTTAACCCGCTTGTCCCATCTTTCATTGTATGCCCAATACTTGCAATCCTGATTGGTTTGTTATTTACTCGGTTCAAGAGAACGGTCTACATAGGTTTAATAATATCTTTTTTTCTCCCACTATTATTCATTGCTAGTAACCTGAACACTCTTAAAGCAAATATAGATTCTTGGGTGCTTTATGGTATGGTCTACGCTCTCATAACATTCGCTGTTTATAAGCTCACCATTTCCCTTGCTAATAAAAATTAGCCCTTCCACTAAGCCTACACACAATGAAGACATGCTCAAGTTTCCTTAGGCATGTCTTCATTGTGTGCATTTTAATGAGTACCGCTGCCATCGTCCATGAACGGCTTATTCACAAAATAATACATAAAGCCCATCAGCAGAACACCGCCGACCAGATTACCCAGCGTAACCGGAATCAGGTTGCTGACCACTCCCGCAAATGAGATCGTTCCAGGATGATTCAGCACCAGAGCAATTGCGAACGTACACATGTTGGCGATGCTGTGCTCATAGCCTGAGATAAAGAAACAGAATACAAACAGCACCATGGCAAACATTTTGGCTCCATCACTGCTGAGTGACATCGGGATGAAGAACGCGAGACAGACCAGCCAGTTACATAGAATAGCCCGAAAGAACAGCTCCATCGTAGGGGCCTGCATTTTATGTTCAACCACACTTAATAGAAATCCGTTCACCGAAGAACTGTCGAATAGACCGGTAAGATGGATCAGCAGGGCAAAGGCGCAGGCTCCAAGTATATTACCCAGATAGCTGGACCCCCAAAGCTTAAGCACCTGAGTCCATCTCAGCTTCTTGCGCAGCGCTCCATATGTATAATAGAACGTATTGCCCGTGAACAGGTCCCCGCCCCCATAAGCAATTAATATGATCGCAGCAGGAAACGTAATGGCCGCCATCGGGTAAGTCAGCGGGGATTTCTCCATATAGAAGAAGTTGCCTGTCTTAAAGGCCACTATAACCCCAAAGCCAATGAACATACTTGCCAGCATCGCTCTAGCGATATAGCGAATCCAGCTTTGCTTGAAGATCTTGTACTTTTTAAGCGCCAGCTCTTCCACTTTCAATAAGGATTCTGTTTCCAAAATGAATGCCCTCCATACCTTAGGTTGTATTTTCCAGATCACCTGTTTCCCGTACTATAACACAAGTTATTGATTTTGAAACCCGTCAGATTTTCTCGAAAAAAGTCATTTTTCATATTGCATTTTGATTCCGATCATGCATAATATAATTATAAGAAGTTATGATAATGATTCTCATTATTATCTACTGAACTATTTTCATACAAAGGGGTAAAGTCCATGAGAACAGCTGCAGCACAGAATACCCAGCGGATTGATGAATACCTGGATCTTCTTAATTTGGCCACCAGCCTCGGCGACCAGAAATGGCAGAAGGAAATTATCCGCAAGCTTTCATATATGTACGAATCCAAGAGAGAACAATAGATTCCATTAAGTCCTACCCGGCAGTCTTCCAGTCTGGCTGCCGCCTTACATAGCAACGGGCTCTGCAGATCATAACCCATTCATCAAGATGATTCAGAATATGCTCGGCACACCGCTTTCCGGTATTCTACCCGGAGGCGGTTTTTTTCATGCCCAATATTTGGCTTACTTTGGCAGCTTCATTATTACAGCGATGTGTCCGATAACATCCTGTAGAATTTCTATTCTAAATGAAAATTATATATTTGGGAGCGAATACACACCATGGGGAAACTGCACAAGGTTCTTAACAAAGCAAGAAATATTTCATTAAAAGTAAAGCTGCCTGTACTGATCAGCATACTGGTCATTGCCGTCTTATTCGCAGTATCACTCACGATGTATTATTTCTCATCAGACCTGTTGCTAAGAAAGAGCAAGGATGAGATTCGAGCGAATGGGGACCGGATTGCCGAAGGGCTGTGGACGACCTTTCAACTTCAGGAACAGTCCTCCTTCCTGGCATCGGACCATAACACCTACCGGGATCTGCTGGAACTGCGCAATAAAGGAACGATGAAGGATAACGAATTCTTTAGTGCTTCCAACAGCTTGTATGCTAAAGCCAACGAAACGATCATGCATAGTTTCCAGAATACAAGAGGAAATGGCTCTTTCCTGCTGCTTGATGCCAAAGGAACCATTGTATCCGGGACCAATACAGGCAATGTAGGCCAGTCGCGGGCAGATCGTGAATATTTCACGGAAGCCATGAAAGGGAACTCCTATATTTCGGATGCCATCACCTCTAAGAGCAGCAAAAAAATACTGCTTGCCTTCTCCAACCCCATTAAAGACAAGAGTGGTAAAATCATCGGCGTCTTTGCGACGACTGTAGACAGCAGCTTTTTTACAGACAAGTTCAATAACCTCAAAATCAACGGGCGTGGAAAAATTGAGATTGTCAGCCGCGGCGGAACGATTCTGTATAACAATCTTGATGGGTCTAGAGTGGGCCAAAGCCTGGGTAACTCCCCAGAAATTAAGGCTTTTCTCGCAGACCGGGCTTTAGGACAGGTTAAAGCAGTGGATACAGATCTCGGTGACGAATACTTGAGGATCAATAAAATTCCGAACGCGGATCTAACTGTCTCGGTAATTGACGCATACAGCGACATTCAGCGCCCTGTTCATGATATGCTTCTCAAGCTGATCCTCATTACTGCTCTTGCGATAGCGGTTGCCATAGCGTTCGGTCTGCTCCTATCCCGCTACATTACCGGGCCTGTTCTCCGTCTGACCGGTCTCTTCAGACAGCTGGCCTCCGGCGATCTGACCATTACGGCAAGCGGGAAATACGACAGCGAATTTAAAGATTTGGCTGACAGCTTCAACACGATGGTAGGGCGAAATAAAGATTTGATAGCGAACATGAACGAATCCATTACCGTACTCAATACAAGTACAGCGGAGCTGGACAAGTCCTCCAAGCATACCGCCATGTCAATCAACGAAACCTCCATTACCTCGATGGAGATTGCCAAAGCCATGGAATCCCAATCTAACGACACCGAGCATATCGTGGATAGATTCAATGGATTTGGTGAGAAATTTGCTACGCTTGGGGATCAGGCGCAATCGGTTCAGGAAAGAGCTGAGGAAATCGTAGAAGTCTTCCATACCAGCAGTCAAGTAGTTGAGAACTTAATCCACATTAAGGATCAGAATGAAGAAGAAGTTCAAAAAATCTCTGCCAATACACTGAAGCTTCAGGAAAGCTCTACGAACATCAGTAAGATTACCGTAGCCATAAGTGAAATCGCGAACCAGACGAATCTCCTGGCCCTGAATGCATCGATCGAAGCGGCCAGAGCCGGTGAACATGGACTTGGCTTTGCAGTGGTAGCATCAGAAATCCGAAAGCTGGCTGAACAAAGCTCGAACCAATCTAATGAGATTAAAGCTATCATTCAGATGAATCTGGCCTATGTCTCCGAGAATAATAATAATGTTATTGAGATTCGAAATATCGCAGCGAAGCAGGATGAGTACGTGGGTTATACCCAGGCTGCCTTCAAGACGATCTATGAGAAGATCAATGAAATTACGCAGCAAATCCAAGGTATGGTGGAAGAAGTAACGCGGATGGAACAGGATAAGAATGACGTTCTCGAATCCGCACAAAGCCTCTCCGCTTCCGGGGAAGAGGTTTCCGCATCAGTGGAGCAGGTTACGTCTACGATGATGGAGCAATCCGCAACCGTTCAGCAGCTTGCCGATATGGTCGGTACCATTGACCGCCTGACCCAGGAACTCGCGCACGCTGCTTCCAAATTCAAGATTGAATAAGAGCGAAATGGCTTCAAAATATAGACAGCCAGGAGCATCTCCATCTAGGAAGGTGCTCCCGGCTGTTGTATTGGGTCTATAAGTTAAACTTAAAAATGACACATAGGCAAGAGTGTGAAATGACTCTGGAGAAGCCGATTAACTTCTGAGCCACTTGTCGAAGAAATCTTGGTATCCCTGCTTCATTACATGACTCGAGAACTTCTCGAAGGCGTAGCTCCGGTTCTCCTCAGATACCTGGTAAGGTGCGGCGGCAGCCATATTGACAAGCTCGAACCAGTTCTCCTCATTCCCGGCAAAAGCATGGCGGGAGCTAATATGACCGTAGCAGGGATGCTCCGGCTTGACGACGATTTTACCCATGGCCATCGCTTCGGTCAGCGGCATCGCGAACGTATCGAATTTGGAGCTGCTCCAATATACCTTGGAGGAGTTCATTAGGGTGAACACCTCATCCTGGGACAATGCAAACTTTAGCTTGATGTTGGATGGAAGGTCATATTTCTTGATACTCTCCCGGTACCGTTCTCCGCCAAAGACCATGAATACTTCCTTATCCGGATTGCGCCTTGCGTATTCAACAACAAGATCCGGCCGTCTGTTCTCCTCGTCCCTGCCGATCCACATGATCCGGTTATTCACAACCCGGGAGGGGTCATAATGCTTCTCGGCCAAAGCCTCATTGAAGCCGATCGGGATCACCGTTACATCCGTAATTCCAAAGTTACGCCCCATCTCACGCTTCAGAAATTCCGTCTGAACGATGGCCTTGTCCACAATAGAGTAGAACGGCTTCATCATTTCATAGCCGGTTAGGGCCGGGTCCGGGAAGCTGTGCGGGAACAGGACGCTGTTCTTGAGGAACATCTTCAGGAAAGTGAATCCCGACACCGTGTAGATCACATGGTCAATCTTATGTTCATAGATCTGATCCAGAACAATATCATAGTTAACCAGATCGCCCTTCTCATGCTCATAACCCGGGAGCCAATCATGCCCGCTGACATGACGCTCAGGGGAGATAAAGACGATGTCCACACCGATTTCTCTGCCAATTCTCTGAAGCCGGTCCGCAAATACGCGCGGACCCTGGGCTTCGGAGAATTGGATTTTGCGCATAACAAGTCCTACCTTCTTCATTCTCCCACCACCTTCTCTACATGACTACCGCCGTCCATATTGCTCTTGCCATCTGTTAACCCAAGCAGGCTCATACACTGCATCAGACTATCCACTGTCTCTCTCCACTGTACCCTTAATTGTTCGGCAGGCCATATGGCCTCCTTCTGCCCAAGGTCCCTGCGAATCAGAAGCAGCATCCAGACGGAGTAGACTGCGGCGAAGAAGGCATATTCTTCTCCCAGCAGGTCTCTGTCCAGAATCCTGCCGTTATTAGCCGATTCGGCTGCATACACGTTAAGAACCCGCTCCCGAATGGAAGAGGTGATCTGTTTCGGAAAAAGCGGATGGGACATATCTAACAAGTGATACAGATCCCAGTGGATCGTATTTAGATGGGTATGCTCCCAATCCAGAATATACAGCTTATGCCCGGCCATAGCGTAGTTCCCCAAGTGCAGGTCCCCGTGCGTGAGCACCGGGGAAGCGGCATAGGGAGATCGCTCCTCCATGGCCACCAGATCCCGGATTGCTGCTAGCAGCCGGGCTGCGGCACTGGCGGGAATATGCAGCTCCGCAAGCAGGGAAGCCGCCTCTTTTTCCTGCTGGGTAATCTCAGCTGCAGCGAGCTCAATCCGCGGCTTGTGTCCGGTAACAGGCGTCTCTACAGGTAACTGATCCTTAGGAATCGCGTGCCACCAGGCCATGGCTTTTGTGACTTTAAGGATCGTATCCGATTCAAAAGCATGATTTAGCTTGCCCAGATCTTCGAATATTGCCCAGCTTGTCTCATCGCTTGAATAGGATCTCGCCAGCATCTTCGGATAAACGTCCGGGAACAAAGGCAGAATATGCTCATAGACCCAGCTTTCGCGCCCTGCCTGACCTTCATGGGTCACTGGCTTGAAGATATAGCTTTGCTGCTGAGCTACATAGAACCGTTCTACGAATCTGCCGTTCATCCCTTTGTATAAAGCTTCACGTGCATAAATATGATGGTCATCCAGTCTTCCGTCAGGCGTGACCATTTCCATTAAATTATCCATAGGTTCCCTCTATATCACCCGGTCATTCCATGAATACCCGAGATTTTGTTATTAATACATTATTATCTCAAAGCTTGCTGCGCTTGTACACTCACCAGGTACAAGATTCTCGGTGAAGATGATGGGGTATAAGAATTCATAAGAACTTACCCTATGAATATGTGAACACGATCAAGGAGGTTACAGCATGAATCTAAAAGGAAAAGGGTGTCTGATTCCGATCATCGGAATCGCTGCGGTTCTTGTGATTATCGTGATCTTTATGATCAGCAATTACAATAAATATGTGACAGCCGAAGAGAACGTGGATCAGAAATGGAGCCGGATCGAGACAGACCTTCAGCGCAGATATGATCTGATCCCGAACCTGGTGAATACAGTTAAGGGATTCGCCCAGCATGAGAAGGATGTGATCAAGCAGGTCACCGATGCCCGGGCCGCACTCGGCGGTGCCCGTACGACGGAGGAGAAGGCTGCTGCAAACGACCAGCTTCAGGGCGCTCTGGGCCGCCTGCTCGTCGTGGTAGAGAACTATCCAACCCTCAAATCTGACGCTCATTTTACTCAGCTGATGGATGAGCTTGCTGGAACCGAGAACCGGATTGCTGTGGCACGGGGGGACTATAACGATTCCGTCGCCCAGTACAATACGATGATCAAGCGATTCCCCGGCCGCCTGATGGCCGGAATTATGGGCTTTGATGCTAAGGAATACTTCAAGACGACAACCGAGTCCAGACAGAATCCGCAGGTGGATTTCAATACGGACGGATCAACTTCCTTCCTTTTTGGCGGCAGCCGCTTGAGCTGGGCTGCAGCAGGTACGCGGGCATGAATGGGCCTGTGAAGCGGCCCATCTGCCAGCACGCGGCCCGCAGCCGGGGTGGGCTAGGGGCTAGCGGCCGGGCGGCGCTGAAGGCTGGTTCCCCGGATGCAGAGCAGGCCGACTCCCGGGACACGCTTCAGGCTGGCCACCGGAAAGCATTGCGGGCTGGCAGCTCGGATACGGCTAAACGCCGGGCAGCGCTGAGACTGGGCCACTGGGTTTCACCAGACGGTGACAGTTGGGATGCGCTGAGGCTTGGCCGCCCGGTTGCGCTGGCTGCTGACCGCTGGGGTGCGCCAAGACCTTATCGCCAGGCCGCTCGGCAGGCTGGCAGCCAAACGGCCCCTGGTTACCGGGGCCGCTTCCGCTTATCTGCCGCGCTGACCGCTGCTCTGCTCCTGCTTCTCCTGCTGCTTGGAGGCGCGGCTTCCGTCTCTGCCGCCCTGGACATTCCTGCGCCGGTAGGCGATATCTATGTCCAGGACTTTGAGGGGCTGCTCTCCGCTGAGCAGAAGGCGGAGCTGAACAAGCTTGGCCGCGCGCTCGAGGATGCGACGAAGGCCCAGGTGGCTGTGCTTACCGTACCCTCCTTCAGCGGAGCCGATATTGAGCAGTACGGGAACCAGGCTTTTCGCAAGTATGCGCTCGGGAATAAAGAGCTGAACAACGGGGTGATGCTCCTGCTCTCCATGGGAGAACGCCAGGCTAGAATCGAAGTCGGCTACGGCCTGGAAGGAGCAATCCCTGACGGCAAAGCCGGCCGAATTCTCGATACGACCGCAATTCCGTATCTGAAGGAGAATAAGCCGGACCAGGCGATCATCCAGACCTACAAAGCTCTGTACAACGAAGTGGCCGCGGAATATGGAGTTCAGGACAAGCTGAATCCAGAGTCCGTAGTTCTGCCGGAATCCGGCCCTGCGGCTCAAGACAGTGGAGGCGGGATTTCAATCATCTGGATCATCGTGATCGTTGGCCTGCTCGCCGTAGATTTCATCTTCTTCCGCGGCGCTATCACCCTGACCCTGCTCTCCATGATGGGACGCGGGGGCGGTGGTGGATGGGGCGGCGGAGGCCGCGGTGGTGGTGGCGGGTTCCGTGGAGGCGGAGGCGGTTCCTCCGGAGGCGGCGGTGCAAGCCGGAGGTTCTGAAGCGGAGTCTCGTCCGCGGCTCTAACCTACAGAGAGGCAGTACTATTGCAACGAATAAAGACACCCCAAGGGGTGTCTTTATGTTGTGGCGTCTATAGAACCAACAGGCACACTTGTTGTCGCTAGAAAACCCCAGCCTGCACGCCCTCTATTTCCCTATTAAATTTCGGACCATTCGTTACCTTTGTCCCTTGCGGTGACAGGAATCCATATTTCGCTTCTGTACGTGGGGGAACTGGTATCCTTGTGCTCATTCCACAGGATCTCCGGGCCTTCTGCAAGTTCATAGCCCGATGATGGGAACCATTCGGAATAGATACGTCCCCATATATTTTGCAGGGTTGCCGGGAAGGGACCTACCGATTCAAATACGGCCCATGTGCCTGCACGAACTTCGAGCTGTGCCAGATGGGCTGGACCCTCCTTTGTCGTTGCAGCACCAATATAATGATCCAGCTCCCCTCTTTCCTCCATCCGTCCCTCAGAAAAGTTCGTGGATGCGCTAAGCATCCCTATCGGCTCCACATTGGATAACTCCTTTATAGCAGCAATCGTCTCCGAATCTAAGCTTTCACTCATCGAAACCATCTCCGGGTTCACACCTTCGAATTGAATAGGTACCCTTCTCATGATTCCTACAATGCGAAATGCCTCTTTCTCCACAATACGATAGTTCATTTCACTTCCTCCTTGGATCACAATTTGAAAGGTCATAGGGGGATACGACTTTAGAAAGTGACTGTGCTGTCTGGCTTCTGAAGGCTTTACTCCATGTAAGCTTTGAAAAGCTCTGGTAAAAGAGTCCGGCGAGCTGTATCCATATTTGACAGCGACATCGATAATCTTCAAGCTGCTATGGATGAGATCAAATGCGGACAGAGTCAGGCGCCTGCGGCGAATGTACTCGGATAGCGGAATCCCCGCCAGGAAAGAAAACATCCGGGTAAAATGGTATTCCGAACAACAAGCCAGCCTCGCTGCTTCTTTAATTTCGATCTCGCCTGCAAGGTGGTCTTCAATATAAGCAAGTGCGCTATTCAATCGTTCAAGCATCCTCTTTGCTCCTTTCAGCATTAGAATAGCAGGTCGAATCCCAGGCCACCCGACATCTGCTGCACAGACATATCGGGTGAACACTTGCCCAGGCCCCAGCATACTTTATAGCACCTGTTAGTAGAGGAGAAGAAAGGGTGCGTGGCTTGTATGGGCATTCAGTTAACCGCAATTCACTGGGTGTATCTGGCTTTTATTGTGTTTATTATGGGACTGCTGATCCGGCGGCGCGATACGACGATGATTTGTGTGGTGGGGATCTTCGCGCTGGGGCTGCTTGCTACCGAGACGCTTCATGGTTCGGTATCGGGGATATTCAGCTCCTTCATCTATGCGACCAAAGAGCTCATGGGTACCATCATGATCATCTCCATCATTGTGGCGATGAGCCGGGTACTCATTCGTACCGGTATAAATGAGAGCATGGTGGCTCCCCTGACCCGCTTCCTGCGGACCCCGGCCATGGCTTACTGGGGAATCGGCCTCATTATGCTGGTGACCTCATTCTTCTTCTGGCCCTCGCCCGCCGTGGCTCTGATTGGAGCAGTCCTTCTGCCGGTAGCGCTCCGCGTCGGATTGCCAGCCCTTGGCGCGGCCATGGCGATGAATTTGTTCGGTCATGGAATTGCCTTGTCAGGGGATTATATCATTCAAGGAGCACCCAAGCTGACCGCGGATGCTGCGGGCCTTCCGGTGTCAAGTGTAATGGAAGCCAGCGTTCCGCTGGTTATTGTCATGGGGGTTGTGACGACGGTGGCCGCTTTCTGGATGATGCGCAGGGATCTGAGAAATGGAACCTGGAGGGACGGACTTGTATCCGGTTCAAGCACCGCCGCGGCTCTGACTGCTGAGACTGAGGAGCAGCGAGCTCATGCAGTACATGGATTTGATCAAGAATCTCTCAAGCTCTCCCCCACGCTCAGAAAAACTCTGGCTATCCTCATCCCGCTGTTATTCATCGTTGACGTTGTGGTGATGTTCCTGCTCAAGCTGCAAGGCGGAGATGCCACGGCGCTGGTGGGAGGCACGGCTGTGTTCATTCTGATTGCGGTTACTCTGCTTGCCCATAAGAGTCAAGGTCTTGAACAAGTCACGTCATATCTTATCGATGGCTTCGTATTCGGATTCAAGGTATTCGGCCCTGTGATTCCCATCGCGGCCTTCTTCTATCTGGGGGATGCGGCATTTACCGAGCTGTTCGGCAAAGTCCTGCCGGGGGCGTCCCACGGTATTGTGAACGACCTGGGCGTTGCCTTGGCCGGATCGGTACCGCTGAACGGTGTGGTCGGCTCCGTCACCCTCACCGTCACGGGCGCCATTACGGGTCTCGATGGCTCCGGCTTCTCCGGCATCTCACTTGCTGGCTCCATTGCCCACCTGTTCGCTACAGCCATCGGCTCCGGCGGAGCAACCCTAACCGCACTGGGTCAGGTGGCCGCCATCTGGGTCGGCGGCGGCACCCTGATTCCCTGGGCTCTGATTCCGGCAGCAGCGATCTGCGGGGTGAGCCCGTTCGAACTGGCACGGCGTAATTTGAAGCCGGTGCTGATTGGCCTGGCTGTGACGACGGTGGTGGCCATGTTCCTGGTATAAGCGTTAGGCGTAACGAGCCTGGATTACAGCCAAGTCGGCTGATTGCAAGCTGGAAACGCACTGGCTACATGCGAGGACGCCTGTGCCCCTGTAGACTGAGGGCGCGGCTGGCCAGATGCGCGCGGCTACAAGCTGAGAACGACCTTCATAGCGGCCGGAGCAGTTGTATTGCTTCGGCTGGAAAGTGAATTCAGGCTCCCTGTGCTGCCGAGCATACCGGCGGCTTTCTTTTTTTAACAGGGTACTAGCAACGGGACTGAAGCACAAAAATTACTTAATAGCTTGTTCGACCCCCTCAACCTTGTCACGTAGAACCAAATTAGGAACAATGCGAACATAGACAAGCTCTCCCGCGAGCTCGACAATAGTCTGCGTTACAATAATTGCTGCTACTAATGTGCTCCAATCTTCAGGTAAAGCTAAAGCAAGTGGAAGAACCACAAGGGAATTACGTGTTCCTGCACTAAAAATAACAGCCCGCCCTGATCTTATGTCTAGTCGAAACCATTTTACGATAAATCGAGTAATGAACGGCATTATGAACATGAATGCAATATAGATAGGAATAACTTTGATAATTAGATCCCAGTAGATGGACAGCTTACTAATCTGCGTGGATACGACCATAAAAAGTGTAAGAGCCATCAATGGAACAGGAAGCCATGCAGACGCATCTAGCAGTAGTTGACCCCCACTGCGGGTTTTTTTAGAAAATAGTTGTATAACTATTGCCAGCAGAAGCGGTAACACGATGATGATAAGAAATGCTTCTATAAAGGGTCCTGGTTTAACAACTTCGGATGCTTTTTTGCCCATGAAAATCCACAGATACAAGGGTAATAGCAACATTTGTGTCACAAAAAGTATAGGTGTTGATAAGAGCATTACCTTTTCATTTCCACGGCCTAAATGAGTAAATACGATGACATAATCTATGCAAGGTGCCAGCAAAACAAGATACACACCCAGTAATACAGGGGATTGGTCTGGTAAAAACCGAGATAAAAACCAGACGACAATAGGTACCGCAATATAGTTGGCGGTTAGAATGGCCAGGATAAAACGTCGATTTCCAAAGGATTCTCTCATAGATGTAAAAGGAATCTGTGTAAACATTCCAAACATTAAAACAGCGATGACGATAGAAATTAGGTTATGATTATCTAATGTCGACATTAGTGTGGGAGCTAGTAACCCAAGCCCGGCTGCCAGCACTAATATAGTGACGTAAAGCCAAATCTGATTTTGTTCAAGTTTCTCCCGAGTTATCATTCCGTTACCTTCCCCTTCAACTAGTACCTCTAACACGAGCCTTCGTTTTCTATTTTATCCTTGCATTCTGACCAAGTAAGGCATTTGCAGCTTAACCCGCTATCTAATATCTGAATCATCGAATTCAGCTGTTTCTTTCGTTCTTCAAGCTCAGAGCGTTTCTGCCGTGCCATCTGTTCCCATCGATCCGAAAGCGCATCCCCTGGTTCAAAGCCTTCTAGCAAAATTGCAATTTCCTGAATGCTAAAGCCTGTTTGTTGTGCAACTTTAATAAAATGGATGCGATCTAGAAGTCGCTCGTCATATCGGCGTTGGCCGTTTTTTCGCTCAGGAGCAGGAAGCAGCCCAACGGATTCATAATAGCGCAGCGTCGATGCGTTTACTTCTGCCTTTGCCGCGAACTGCCCAATGCTAAGTTCAGCCATAACAAAATAGCCCCCTTGACTTAAAGTTAGCTTTAAGTTTTATGCTTGGAATTATAACTTCAATTGAAAGGTGATGTAAATGAAAAAAGAGAATTGGTTAGCCGGTCTTGGATTATTAGGAGCCTGTGCTCTATGCTGTGCATTACCGCTGCTTGGGGGGCTGACAGTTTTAGGGGTATCCTCTTTCGCTTATTTGGGCGGGTATTGCGCTTATGTTCGTGATAGTAGGGATCGTTATTTATCAAAGGCGGGCATCACGCCGATCGTCTTGCCTAACAACAGGATGCAGCTGCAATTCCTGCAAAGCGAAAGGAGCTTAGAGGATATGAAAAGAGAGTCTATACACTTTAAGACTTCTTCGCATAACTGATGTTTATAATTATGTGGAAAATTCAAGTGAACGAGCCTGTTCAAACATCAGCGCTCGTTTTTTCTTTGTCCTGTTTTAACCCAGGAATGTTATAATTAGGGCGTTTTTAGTCTTCGACTAGGATGAGGTGATAATTTGAAGTATTTTTTCCCAATTCTGTTGTTCGTAATATTAATGGGCTGCACAGAAAGCAACGAA
>RCUH01001535.1_pt1 | contig 16615 bp, 14 predicted proteins | sample 2166191 | NCBI WGS metagenome assembly RCUH01 (sample SAMN09932848, study PRJNA488358) | compost metagenome | feature: garden; material: soil; isolation source: compost soil in an enriched community after 214 h of incubation | place: Germany: Experimental Botanical Garden Goettingen | collected...
GCGCGCAGAAGGTGGCCGTGGCCGAGCAGCTGGCCTCGGCCAAGCGCAACTTCGAGGTCGGCACCTCCACCATCACCGACTCGCGCGAGGCCCAGGCCCGCTACGACCTCGTGATTGCCCAGGAGATCGCCGCCGAGAACGACCTGCAGGTCAAGAAGGTGGTGCTCGACCAGCTGGTCGGCCGCCCGGGCAGCGTGCCCGTGCCGCTGGCCGCGCCGGTCGTGCTGCCGACCGCGCAGCCCGCCGACATCAACGCCTGGGTGGCGCAGGCCGACGAGGTGCATCCGGCGATCCGCCAGGCGCGCCTGGGCCTGGACGTGGCCGGGCTCGAGGTGCAGAAGGCGCAGGCCGGCCACAAGCCCACGCTGGACGCCAACCTCGGCTACAACGTCACGCGCAACCCGACCGGCACCAGCACCAGCACCGTGGGCACGCGCGTCAACGCCGCCACGGTCGGCGTCACCTTCAACCTGCCGCTGTTCGCGGGCTTTGCCACCGAGAACCGCATCAAGGAAACGCTGGCCCTCGAAGACCAGTCGCGCAGCGTGCTCGAGGGCACGCGCCGCAGCGTGGCGCAGGCCACGCGCGCGGCCTACCTCGGGCTGGTGTCGGGCGCCGGCCAGGTGAAGGCGCTCGAAGCGGCCGAATCCTCCAGCCAGAGCGCGCTCGACGCCAACAAGCTGGGCTACCAGGTGGGCGTGCGCATCAACATCGACGTGCTCAACTCGCAGAGCCAGCTGTTCCAGACCAAGCGCGACCTCGCGCAGGCGCGCTACAACGTGCTGCTGGGCAACCTGAAGCTGCGCCAGGCCAACGGCACGCTGACCACCGACGACATGAACGCGATCAACGCGACGCTGGCGCGCAATGGCAGCACGCCTGCAGTGCCTGCCGCGACGACGGGCGCGCCTGTGGTGCCCGTGACGCCGCCGGCCATTCCGGTGGTGCCGCCGGTGCCGGTGCAGCCGTTCAACCCGCCCGCGCCGACGATGCCGTCGGCACCGCCGCCGCCGGTGATCCTGAACCCGCCGGTGCGCTGACCCGGCAACGGGTCGCTCAATCCAGCGTGGGTTCGGCCCGCGCCGCTTCGGGCGGCGCGCTGTCGTCGCCGGCCACCGGTGTCGTCACCGGCTCTGCCGCCTGCGCAATCGCCAGCACCGCCGCCGCCGTGCGCTCGGCCGCGCCACGGTTCGACGACGAAAACGCCAGCGCGGCCTGCGCCATCACGGCGCGGCGCTCGGGGTTCTCGACCAGCTTGAGCGCCGCGGTCACGGCCTGCTCCATGCCCTCGACGCGCAGCGACGCGCCCGCCGCGAGCGACAGCTGCGCCGCCTCGGCGAAGTTGAAGGTCGAGGGGCCCATGACCACCGGGCAGCCGCAGGCCGCCGGCTCGATGAGGTTCTGCCCGCCCAGCGGCTCGAAGCTGCCGCCGAGCAAGGCCACGTCGGCCAGGCCGTAGTACAGCGCCATCTCGCCCAGCGAATCGCCGAGCCAGATCTCGGCCTCGGCCGGCTGGCCGGCCGCGCTGCGGCGCGCCACCGCGAAGCCTTCGGCCTCGATGAGCGCCGCCACTTCGTCGAAACGCTGCGGATGGCGCGGCACGATCATCCATTGCACGTCGTGCACGCGCTTGGCGATCGAGCGGATCGCGCCCTGCTCGGGCGGCACCGGCGAGGTGGCGCCGAAGCGCTTGAGCACCTCCAGCAGCAGCCGCTCCTCGCCGTCGCGCGAGCTGGCCAGCACGACCATCGGACGCGGCAGGTGCTCGCGCAGCGACACGGCCGTGGCCAGTTGCCGCGCGTCGGGCGTGGCGTCGAACTTGAGGTTGCCGTAGATCCCGGCCACCTTGGCGCCCAGCGACACCAGCCGGTGCGCGTCGGCTTCGGTCTGCGCCCAGACGGCGGCGAGCGCCGAGTACGCCGGCCGCGCCAGCCCGCTGAGCCGTTCGGCCGCGGCGCGCGATTTCTCGTTGAGCCGCGCATTGGCCAGCACCAGCGGAATGCGGCGCTCGGCGCAGGCGGCGGCCATCTCGGGCCAGACCTCGGTTTCCATCAGCACGCCGATGCGCGGCTGGAAGCGGTCGAGAAAGCGGGCGACGGCGCCCGGCGTGTCCCACGGCTGCCAGACCTGCGTGTCGCCGGGCTCGAGCAGCTTGGCGCCCTCTTCGCGGCCCGTGGCGGTGCCGTGCGTGAGCAGGATCGGAATGCCCGGGTACTGGCGCCGCAGTTCGGCGATCAGGATGGCGGCGGCGCGCGTCTCGCCCAGCGAGACGGCATGCACCCAGCACTGGGCAAAGCCGGTGGTGGCGTCGTCGTAGTGGCCGAAGCGCTCCTCGACGGCCACGGCATAGCCGGGCTCGGCGATGGCGCGGCGGCGCAGCTTGCGGCGGACCAGCGGTTGGACGGCGGTGGTGAAGACGCCGTAGAGGCGAAGCAGCAGGGAACGCACAGGTTCTTCAGTGGGCAGCAGCGGCCAGCGTGGCGTCGGGCTTGACCGTTCGCAGCACCGCAAGCATCTCGGTCTCGATGCGTTGGAGCGCCGCCTCGGTCTGGCCTTCGAAGCGCAGCACCAGCACGGGGGTGGTATTGGAAGCGCGGATCAGCCCGAATCCATCGGGCCAGTCCACGCGCAGGCCGTCGATGGTCGAGACCTGGGCGGGCGCGTCGAAGCGCGCGTTCTGCACGAGCTGGGCGACCAGCGCGTGCGGCTCGCCTTCGGCGCAGGCGACGTTCAGTTCAGGGGTCGAGAAGCTGGTGGGCAGCGCATTGAGCACGGCGTTCGCGTCCGGGTGCTTGCTCAGGATCTCGAGCAGGCGGCAGCCGGCGTAGGTGCCGTCGTCGAAGCCGTACCAGCGCTCCTTGAAGAAGATGTGGCCGCTCATCTCGCCGCCCAGCGGCGAATCGATTTCCTTCATCTTCGCCTTGATGAGCGAGTGGCCGGTCTTGTAGATCATCGGCGTGCCGCCCGCGGCCTCGATGGCCGGCGCCAGGCGCTGCGAGCACTTCACGTCGTAGACGATGGTGCCGCCGGGCACGCGCGAGAGCACGTCCTGCGCAAAGAGCTGCATCTGGCGGTCGGGGAAGATGTTCTGGCCGTCCTTCGTGACGATGCCCAGCCGGTCGCCGTCGCCGTCGAAAGCCAGGCCCAGCTCGGCCTGGCCCTTGGCCAGTTCGGCCATCAGGTCCCGGAGGTTGTCGGGCTTGCTCGGATCGGGGTGGTGGTTGGGGAAGTTGCCGTCGACCTCGCTGAACAGCTCGACCACGTCGCAGCCGATGGCGCGGAAGATGGCCGGCGCGGTCGCGCCCGCGATGCCGTTGCCCGAATCGACCACGATCTTCATGGGGCGTGCGAGCTTGATGTCGCCCACGATGCGCTGCACGTAGGCCTCGGTCACGTCGACCTTGCGCACGCTGCCGCCGGGCGCCAGCGTGGCGCTGCCGTCTTCCATGGTCTTGCGCAGGCCCTGGATCTCGTCGCCGTAGATCGCGCGGCCGGCCAGCACCATCTTGAAGCCGTTGTAGTCCTTCGGGTTGTGGCTGCCCGTGACCTGGATGCCGCTGGTGCACAGCGTGTGGGCCGCGAAGTACAGCATCGGGGTCGTGACCGCGCCGATGTCGATCACCTCGACGCCGGTGGCGACCAGGCCGTCGATCAGCGCGTCCACCAGCGCCGGGCCCGACAGGCGGCCGTCGCGGCCCACGGCCACCGCGGTCTCGCCGGCCGCGCGGGCTGCGCTGCCGAAGGCACGGCCCAGCGCCTCGGCCACTTCGACATCGAGACTGAGGGGCACGACGCCGCGGATGTCATAGGCCTTGAAGATCGATGCGCTGAGCTGCATGAAGGGCGGGGTCACTGTTGGTTCGGAGTCGGGCATTGTAGGCAACGCGTTGTAGACATCGATGTCCGAAAACGGCCAGTTGAAACGAGTCGAAACCGTATCATTTCCCCATGTCTACCGCCCACGCCCCCTCCGAAGTGCTCGAGAGCGACGCCTGCTACCTGGCGATGAAGACGCACGACGCGCGCTTCGACGGCTCGTTCTTCACGGCCGTGACCTCCACCGGCATCTACTGCCGGCCGGTGTGCCGCGTGAAGCTGCCGCGGCGCGAGAACTGCCGCTTCTTCCGCCACGCGGCCCAGGCCGAGGCCGCGGGCTTTCGGCCCTGTCTGCGCTGCCGGCCCGAGCTGGCACCGCGCGCGGCCAGCTGGTCGACCGAAGATGCCTCGCGCATCCTCGCGCTGCAGGCGGCGCGGCTCATCGACGAGCCCGATGCCTGGTCCGAAGAAGGCCCCGGCGCGGCGCAGATCGCGGCCCGCCTGGGCGTGAGCGACCGCCACCTGCGGCGCATCTTCGAGGCGCAGTTCGGCGTGTCGCCGCTGCAGTACCTGCAGACGCGCCGCCTGCTGGCCGCCAAGCAGCTCATCGCCGACACGCGCCTGCCGATGACGCAGGTGGCGCTGGCCAGCGGCTTCGCGAGCGTGCGGCGCTTCAACGCGGCCTTCGTGGAGCACTACGGGCTCAACCCGAGCGCACTGCGCCGCGCGGGCGGCACCGAGGGCGGCGAAGGCAAGGCCATCGAGGTGCGGCTGGGCTTTCGCCCGCCCTACGACGCCAACGCCATGCTCGGCTTCTTCGCACGGCGCGCGCTGCGCGGCGTCGAGACCGTGCACACCGCCGACGGCAAGGAGCCCGCCAAGGGCAGCACGCCGACCTATGTGCGGCTGGCGCGCACGCTGCGCGTGCAGCACGGCGGGCAGGCACATGCCGGCTGGCTGCAGCTGCGCTTCGACCTCGAACGCGAGCAGGTGCTGCTGGCCGTGAGCGATTCGCTGGCCGCGGTGCTGCCGATCGTCATCAGCCGCGCACGCGCCCTGTTCGACCTCGACGCGGAACCGATGGCCATCAACGCCGCGCTGCATGCCGCCTTTCCGCACGGCGACGGGCTGCGCGTGCCGGGCACGGTCGACGGCTTCGAGCTCGCGGTGCGCGCGGTGCTGGGCCAGCAGATCACCGTGGCCGCGGCGCGCACGCTGGGCTCGCGGCTGGTCGAGGCCTTCGGCGACGCGATCGACACGCCCATCGACGGCCTGACCCGCCTGTTCCCCACGCCCGCCGCGCTGGCAGCGGCCAGCGGCGATGCGCTCGGGCAGCTGGGCATCGTGCGCCAGCGGCAGGCCGCGCTGCAGGCCATCGCGCGCGAAGTGGCCTCGGGCCGGCTGGCGCTGCATGCGGGCGCCGACGTGCCCTCCACCCTCGCGGCGCTGCAGGAACTGCCCGGCATCGGCGCCTGGACCGCGCAGTACATCGCGATGCGCGCGCTGCGCTGGCCCGACGCCTTTCCCGCCGGCGACGTGGCCCTGCAGAAGGCGCTGGGCGTGACCACCGCGCGCGCCGCGGGCGAGGCCTCGCAGGCCTGGCGCCCCTGGCGCAGCTACGCGGTGCTGCGGGCCTGGCACACGCCGCCCGCGCCCTCCGAACCGGCATCGGCCGTAGCGCCGACCGCCACTTCTTCCGACCTCGCAACGGCAGGCCCCGTGCCTGAAAGACCATGAAATTCAAGCGCACCGTCATCTACACCTCGCACACCGACACGCCGCTGGGCGGCGTCACGATGGCCGCCACCGACCAGGGCCTGGCCGGCGTCTGGTTCGACCACCAGCGCCACTGGCCCGACACCACGGGCTGGCAGACCAAGGACGACCACCCCGCGCTGGTCGAGGCCGCCGCGCAGCTGCGCGACTACTTCGCGGGCCGCCGCAGCCACTTCGACATGCAGCTCGACCTGTCGCACGGCACCGCCTTCCAGCAGGGCGTGTGGCAGGCGCTGCTGGCCATCCCGGCCGGCGAGACCACGACCTACGGCGCGCTGAGCCAGCGCGTGGGCAACCCGGCCGCGGTGCGCGCGGTCGGCGCGGCGGTCGGGCGCAACCCGATCAGCGTGATCGTGCCCTGCCACCGCGTGCTCGGTGCGGACGGCTCGCTGACCGGTTACGCTGGCGGGCTCGAGCGCAAGACCGCCTTGCTCGAACTCGAGACCGGCAAGTAAGACAGAAGAAAACACCGCCGATGGCGTAACGCGCCATTCCCCAAAGAGACGCATGACCACAACGAACAACAACACCACCGTCGCTCCCTCGCCTTCGCCCGCCCCCGCCGCGCTCGCACCGAAGGCGTGGCTCGTCGATCTCGTGCTGCTGGGCGCGCTGTGGGGCGCCTCTTTCCTGTTCATGCGCATCGGCGCGGCGGAGTTCGGCGCGCTGCCGACGGCCGCCGTGCGCGTGGCCATCGCGGCGCTGTTTCTGCTGCCGATCGCGCTGCTGCGCGGCCAGGGGCCGTCGATCGCCAAGCACTGGAAGGCCAGCCTCACGGTCGGCATCTTCAACTCGGGCATGCCCTTCGCGCTGTTCTGCTTTGCGCTGCTGACCATCAACACCGGCCTGGCGGCGGTGCTCAACGCCACCACGCCGATGTTCGGCGCGCTGGTGGCCTGGGCCTGGTTCCGCGAGCGGCCGAACGGCTCGCGTCTCGTCGGCCTGGTGATCGGTTTCGCGGGCGTCGCGATGCTCGCCAGCCGCAGCGCCGGCCTGCATGCCGGCGCCAGCAACCACGCCGCGCTGTGGGCCGTGCTGGCCTGCCTGGCGGCGTGCCTCTGCTACGGCATCTCGGCCAGCGCCACGCGGCGCCACCTGTCCGGCGTGCCCGCGCTGACCACGGCCACCGGCAGCCAGATCGGCGCCAGCCTGTTCCTCGCGCTGCCCGCGATCTGGCTCTGGCCCGCGCAGATGCCCAGCCTGCGCGCATGGCTGGCGCTGCTGGCCCTGGGCATCGCCTGCACGGGCGTGGCCTACATCCTGTTCTTCCGGCTCATCGAACGCGCCGGCCCGGCCCGCGCGCTCACCGTGACCTTCCTCGTGCCGGTGTTCGCGCTGTTCTACGGCGCCGTGTTCCTGGGCGAGCAGATCACGCAGTGGATGCTGATCTGCGCCTTCGTGATCGTGTGCGGCGTGGCGCTGTCGACCGGCATCGTCAAGCTGCCGTCGCTGCGCAAGGCCGCGGGCTGAGTTTTCTTCAGACCACGCCTGCGACCACGTTCACCGACAGGGCCAGCACCAGCATGTTGAAGGCGAAGGCGAGCACGCTGTGGACCAGCGTGATGCGCCGCATCTCGTGCGAGGTGGCCTGCACGTCCGACACCTGCGAGGTCATGCCGATCACGTAGGCGTAGTACATGAAGTCGAAGTAGTCGGGCGCTTCCTTGCCCGGAAAGTCGAGCCCGCCGTCGGAGGCGCTGTCCTTGCGGTCGATGTAATAGCGGTGCGCGTAGTGGAAGGCGTAGATCGTGTGCATCATCAGCCACGAGCCCGCCAGCGCCACCAGCCCCAGCGCCACGTGCGCGCCGCGCGCCCAGCCGCTGAGCTGGCGCACCTGCTGCAGCAGCATCGCGATGGCGACCACGCTCACGCCCACCGCCACCAGCATCGACACCAGGATCACGACGTTGGGCTGGTCCAGCTGCTGCGCGCGCTCGCGCGTGCGCTGGGCGTCGAAGGTCTCGGCCAGCCACCAGCTGAGCACCTGGTACACCGCCACGCCCGCGCACCAGCCGGCCAGCGCGCGCGCCGTGAGGCCCATCGGCCAGGGCACGAGCGCCACCGCGACGGCCGCCGCGGCCCCGTAGAGAAGACGTTGGGGACCGGTGGTGGTGGAAAGGTGTTCGCGCATGGGCGGACTGTAGCGCCGCGGCATGCATCGGCGTGCGATCGGCAATTTCCTACAGGCACATCGGCCAACGGCGCATGCGCAGCGCGGTGCCGCGTCACTAAGGTGATGCGGTTTCAGGGAGCTTCAGCCCGGAGGCATCGCGCCATGCACATGCCCGAGGCATCTTTCACCCGAAGGATTTCTTTCATGCTGTTGCTTCGTTCGCGTCCGTTCGACCGGACCGCGAGATTCGGCGCCCTGGGCGCCCTGGCCGGAACCGGCGCCCTCTCCCTTCTTTGCTTCGCGCCCTTTGCTGCGGCCGAGCCCTCGCCGGCGCTGGACCGTTTCAGCTTCTCGGTGGGGGCCTTCAGTGCCGATCCCAAGTTCAGCGCCTCGGTCGAAACCCCCTACGGCGTGCTGCGCTCGAACGAGCTCAAGCCGGGCCGCGTGACCATGCCGCGCATCTCGGCCGACGTGCTGATCGGCGACAGCCAGGGCCTGTCTTTCGACTACTACCGCTACAAGCGCGACTACGAAGGGCAGGTGGCGGGCAACACCTCGTTCGGCAGCTTCGGCTCGCTGAGCGCCATCGGCAACGCGAACCTCTCGGCCCAGCTCGACTTCGCCAAGCTCGCCTACAAGTGGTGGCTCGGTTCGGGCAACACCGTCTTCGGCCTGGGCGCCGGCGCGGCCTACTACCGCGCGACGCTCGGTGCCAGCGCGCTGGTCGGCGTGAACGGACAGGTGCGTTCGGTCAGCGAGCGCTCGAGCGACAACGCCATCGCGCCCCTGCTCGAGGTCGGCGTGCGCCACGCGATCACGCCCGACCTCCGGCTGTTCGCCGACGCCTCGGGCGTGTGGAAGAGCAGCGGCCGCTTCCACGGCAACATCTACAACGCCGCAGCCGGCGTGGAGTGGTTTCCGGTGAAGAACGTGGGCCTGGTGCTGTCGTATGGCGTGACCAACATCGACCTCACGCGCGAGGGCGGCTTCGCCGATTCGCGCCTCAAGGTGCGGCTGCAGGGGCCTTCGGCCTTCCTCAAGGCCCGCTTCTGACGCGGCCCCGGCGGGCGGCCGGCGCCGCATAGCCACTCTTCGCAAGACCGGCAGGCGGTGCCGGTCTTAGTCTGCGCTCCGATCGAACACCCCCAACGACCGGAGACACGCCCCCATGCCCGCCGCCCGCCCCGAGCCCACGCCCTCCTCCTTCCAACGCATCGCCCGCATCGCGCTGGGCGACGTGATCCACCGCAGCGCGCGGCGCTTCGGTGCGCGCACCGCGCTCATCGAAGGCGAGCACCGCATGAGCTACAGCGAGCTCGACGCCGCATCGAACCGCTTCGCGCACCACCTGCTGGGCCTGGGCCTGGCAAGCGGCGAGCGCGTGGCCATGCTGTGCAACAACTCGATCGAGATGGTGGTCGCGCTGATCGGCATCCAGAAGGCCGGCCTCGTGTGGGTGCCGATCAACACGGCGCTCGCGGTCGATGCCATCGGCTACATCCTCGAACACGCCGAGGCGCGGCACCTCGTGATCGACACCGCGCTGCACGCGCGCCCTGAACTGCGCCAGCTGCTGGACACGGCGGGCGTCTCGCCGCTGCTGTGCGTGCTCGACGGCGACACGCCGCCGCCCGGCGTGCCCACCGTGGCGCAGGCCATCGCGCAGGGCCCCGCCACGCTGCCCGACGTGGCCATCGACAGCGACCAGCTCGCGCTCATCATGTACACGAGCGGCACCACCGGCCGGCAGAAGGGCGTGATGCATTCGCACGCCTCGGTGCACTCGGTGCTCCAGAGCAACATGCTCGAATGGGGCGGCGGCCCCGCGCACCACGACGTGTGGAGCAACGTGCTGCCGCTGTTTCACTGCGGGCAGCACACGGTGCTGATGTCGGCGCTCGCGGTGGGCGGCACGAACGTCATCCTGCGCGGCTTCGACCCCGGCGCGATGCTCGCGGCCATCGAGCGCCACAGGATCACCGTGACGGTCGGCCTGCCCATGATGTACGGCGCGCTGCTGGCCCACCCGCAGCGCGAATCGCGCGACCTGTCGAGCCTGCGGCTGTGCGTGTATGCGATGGCGCCGATGTCGCGCACGCTGCTGCTGCGCCTGCTCGATGCGCTGTGCCCGAACTTCGCGCTGGCCTCGGGGCAGACCGAGATGTACCCCGGCGCCACCATCTTCGAGACGCACCAGCAGCGCGAGCGCTTCGGCTCGTACTGGGGCGTGGGCACGCTGGTGAACGAGGTCGCGGTGATGGGCGACGAGGGCGAGCTGCTGGCGCCGAACCAGGTCGGCGAGATCGTCTTTCGCGGACCGAACGTGATGCTCGGCTACTACAAGGACCCGCAGGCCACGGCGCACGCGCAGCGCTTCGGCTGGCACCACTCGGGCGACCTGGGCAAGCTGGACGACGACGGGCAGCTGATCTTTCTCGACCGGCTCAAGGACATGGTCAAGTCGGGCGGCGAGAACGTGCCCTCGCTCAAGGTCGAGGAGGTGCTGCTGCGCCACCCGGCCGTGCTGAACGCGGCGGTGGTCGGCCTGCCGCACGAGCGCTGGGGCGAGGCCATCACGGCCTTCGTCACGCGCCGGCCCGATGCGCCGGCAGAGTTCTCGGAAGCCACGCTCACGGCGCACTGCAAGGAGCACCTGGGCGGCTTCGAGGTGCCCAAGGACATCGTCTTCGTGCCCGCGCTGCCGATGACCTCGACGGGCAAGATCCAGAAGTTCGAGCTGCGCCAGGCGCACCAGGGGCACTACCAGCGCAACTGAACCCGCATCAGGGCGACTGCAGCTTCTGCAGCAGCGACGCCCGCACTTCCTTCTTGAGCACCTTGCCGACCTTGGAGCGCGGCAGGTCGGCCCACACCTCGACCTGCTTGGGCGCCTTCACGCTGCCGATGCGCGACTTGACGAAAGTCTTGATCGCCTCGGCGTCCACGCTGCGGCCCGCATGCAGCTGCAGCACGGCCACCACGCGCTCGCCCCACTTCTCGTCGGGCAGGCCGACGACGGCGCTGTCCTGCACGTCGGGGTGCTGCATCAGCACCTGCTCCACCTCGGCGGAGTAGACGTTGAAGCCGCCCGAGATGATCATGTCCTTGGCGCGGTCGACGATGTACAGGAAGCCGTCGCCGTCGAGGTAGCCGATGTCGCCCGTGTGGTGCCAGCCGTGGCGCGAGGCCTCCTGCGTGGCCTTCGGGTCCTTGTAGTAGCCGCGCATCACGAGCGAGCCGCGCACCACGATCTCGCCGCTCTCGCCCGTGGGCAGCAAGGCGCCCTCGCCGTTCATGATGCCGACCTGCACCAGCGGCCCGGGCCGCCCCGCCGAGGCCAGGCGCTGGCGCGCCACCGAACCGTCGGCATTGAAGTGGTCGCGCGGCGGCATCATCGAGACCATCATCGGCGCCTCGGTCTGGCCGAAGAGCTGGGCCATGACGGGGCCGATCTTGTCGAGCGCTTCTTCGAGCCGCGCGGCCGACATGGGCGCGGCGCCGTACCAGAAGCACTGCAGCGAATCGCGCTTCGTCTGCGCCAGGTCCGGGTGCTGCAGCAGCATGTAGATCAGCGTCGGCGGCAGGAAGGTGTGGGTGACGCGCCGGCGCTCGATGAGCGAAAGGAACTCGCTCAGGTCGGGCTTGGGCATGATGACCACGCGCCCGCCCAGCGCCATCACCGGCAGGCACAGCACGCCGGCCGCATGCGTGAGCGGCGCGAGCGCCAGGTACACGGGCCGGCCCTCGAACGGGTAGCCCATGAGGGTCAGCGCCGACATGGCCTCCAGGTTGCCGCCCGAGAGCATCACGCCCTTGGGCTGGCCGGTGGTGCCGCCGGTGCCGGCGATCATGGCCACGTCGTCGGGCGGCGCGATGTCGATCGGCGCATCGTCCAGCCCGTCGAGCCATTCGTCCATGGCGGGCGCGAAGGCCTGCCGCTGGTCGAGGCACACCAGCGCCTTCAGCTTCGGCAGCTGCGCGCGCATCTGCTCGACCATGGGCGCGTAGTTGCTGTGGAACACGAGGCAGGCGCAATCGAAGGCATCGAGCACGAAGGCGTTCTCGCTGGCTTCGTTGCGCGGGTTGATCGGGCACCACACGCCACCGGCGCGCGAGATGCCGAACACCGTGGCGAAGGCCAGGGCGTCGTTGCTCGAGAGCACCGCCACCTTGTCCCCGGGCTGGATGCCCGCGCGCTGCAGGCCGCGCGCCACGCGCCAGCTGATGCGTTGCACCTGGCCGTAGCTCAGGTCGGCGTCGCCCATGGTGAGGCACGGCGAATCGGCGCCCTGCTGGGCGCCTTTGTCGAGGTAGTCGACGAGGCGCATGCGCGTCAGCCCATCCGCGTGAGCACGGGTTCCTGCACCAGCCCGAAGCTGCGCAGCGCCCCCAGCAGCTCGCGGTGCCCGAAGGCCTGGCAGCCCGAGGCAAAGCCGGCGCGGCGCGGCGCCTGCTGCAGCAGCGAGGCCGCGGCATAGGCCTGCAGCAGGCCGGTCTGCTTGTAGTTGCAGTTGCCGAAGATCACGCAATGCGCGCGCCCCAGCGGACCGGAGGCATGCACCGAATCGACCGACTTGTTGATGCGCGGGTTCTCGCGCGGCGGCATGGTGTTCATCACGCCCGCGGCCGTCTGGGCCAGCGCGGCATAGCGGTCTTCGTCGTTCATGCCTTCGGTGGCCTTGAGCGCGGCGGCCACGATCTGCGGCACGCCCAGCATCAGCGGCTTGTTGAAGACGCCGCCGAGCACCTTCACGTTGGCCACGCGCGGGTCGCGCTTGAACCACACCGGGTGCGAGGTGCCGCCCCAGGGCAATGCCAGCGCGGCTTCGTGCTGGCCGGGAATCGACAGGTGGTACAGGCCCGCGTCGGGTTGCCATTCGACGTACTGGTTCTGCTCCAGGTAGAAGGCCTTGGACGTGGCCGCGTTCACCAGGATGGTCTGCGTCGACGCGATGGTCGGGCTGCCGCCCCAGAACACGGCGATGTCGAGCGTGTCCAGGCCCGGCGTTTCCAGGCACAGCTGCGCCGCGATTTCGCCGGTGGTGTACATCTGCGCCAGGCCGGGCGAGAGCAGCAGGCCGGCCGCCGCGAACTTGGCGCCGTATTTCTGGTCGAGCGTGATGAGCCAGTCTTGCTCGCCGGTGGTGTCGGTGTAGTGGCAGCCGGCGGCCAGGCAGGCATCGACCACCTCGGGACCGAACTTGGCGAACGGCCCCACCGTGTTGAGCACGACCGAGGCGCCGGTGAAGAGCTCGGTGAGCGCCTCGACCGTGTGCGCGACCTCGACCACTTCGTAGTCGGCGGTCTCGATGCCGGGCACGTTCGACTTCATCGCGGCTTCGAGCTTCTCTGCGCTGCGACCTGCTGCGATGAAGGGGATGTGGTACTCGCGCAGGTACTCGCAGACCAGGCGCCCGGTGTAGCCGGAGGCGCCGTAGACGATGACGGGTTTCTTCTTGCTGCTCATTGTTTCTCTCCTGGTTGATCGCTCACATGCCCATGCCGCCGTCCACCGCGAGGCCCGCGCCGGTGATGAACCGGGCGGCGTCGGAGCAGAGGAAGACCACCACGTCGGCCATGTCGCCGATCTCGCCGAGGCGGCCCAGCGGCGTCTGGCCGATGACGTCGCCCACGGCGGCCTCGACGCTGGGCGCAAGCCCCGCGGCCACGATGTCGTTGGCGAGCTTCATGCCCATGTCGGTGGGCACGAGGCCGGGGTAGATGCAGTTGACGCGCACGCCGTAGCCCAGCTTGCCGGACTCCATGGCCGCCACGCGCGTGGCGCGGTCGACCGCCGACTTGGTCGCCGAGTAGCCGGCGATGGCGGGAAAGGCGATGGTGGCCGCGACCGACGCGATGTTGACCACCGCCCCGCCGCCGCCCGCGCTGCCGCCGGGGCGCATGGCGCGAAAGGCGTGCTTCATGCCCAGCAGCGTGCCGGCCACGTTCACGTCGAGCATGCGGCGCAGGTCGTCGCCGTCGACGTCGACCACCAGCGAGGTGATCTCGATGCCGGCGTTGTTGACCAGGATGTCGAAGCCGCCGAGCGCCTTCACCGTGGCTTCGGTGGCAGAGGCCCAGTCGCCGTCCTTCGTGACGTCGAGCGGGACGAAGCCCACCTTCGCCCCTTCGGCGGAAAGCCGCTGCGCGGTCTCCTTGCCCAGGTCGGCGAGCACGTCGCCGATCATCACCGACGCACCCGCCTGCGCCAACGCCTGGGCGATGCCCGCGCCGATGCCGCGCGCACCCCCTGTCACCAGGGCCTTGCGCCCCGTCAAGTCGAACTTGGCCATCACTTGTCTCCTGTGGATATGTGTATGAGATGGAGCGGTCATGCTAGGAATCGACTTGACGAGTGTCAAGAATTTTTTTGACGACTGCCCAAATTTCGTAAAATGCCTCTGGAATGCACGTACGAGGGATTTCCCACGCCGCGTGCTATGGTTTGCAATCACCAGGAAACACAGCGGCCGGCACTCTGCGGCCTGGCTAGAAATGACCACTCATTCACGGGTAAAGAAGCACGCCGGACGGGTGCAGAAGGCACCGGCCGACAAGTTCGAGCAGCGCCGCGCCGAGCTCGGCGAAGCCGCCCTCACCACGCTGGCCACGCTCGGCTACGCGCGCACCAGCCTGCGCGAGATTGCGCAGAACTCCGAGTTCTCGCACGGCGTGCTGCACTACTACTTCAGCGACAAGGTCGACCTCATCGTCTGCAGCGTCAAGCAGTACAAGGCGCGCTGCGTCACGCGCTACGACCACGCGGTCGACACCGCCACGACGTATGACGAGCTCATGGAAGGCTTCCTGCAGAGCCTGGGCGACACGCTGCTGGGCGAAGGCCACGTGCACCGGCTCTGGTACGACCTGCGTTCGCAGGCGCTGTTCGAAGCGGCCTTCCACGACGACGTGGTGCAGATCGACAAGAGCCTCGAAGACATGATCTGGCGCATCATGAGCCGCTTCGCCGAACTCTCCGGCCAGGCGCCGGGCCTGCCGCCCTCGGCCTGCTACGCCCTCTTCGACGGGCTGTTCCTGCAGGCGCTGCTCAAGCACCTCTCGGGCGACACCAAGGCCATCGCCGACATGCAGGCCGACGTGCGGCAATCGATCGAGCGGCTGTTCGCCGCCCCCGTCGCAACCACCGCGCCGGCCTCCCGCAAGCGGCGCGCCTGACGCCGCCATGGCGCCGTTCAACACCGCCTACCGGCAGACGCTGCTCGCCGGGCGCCTCACCCTGGGCCTGATGACGCCGCTGGCGCGCCCGCACGGCGCGATGGCCGACCCCGCGTCCGAACTGCAACTGGCCCGGCTGGCCGACACGCTCGGCTTTGCCGCGCTGTGGACGCGCGACGTGCCCGTGATGGTGCCGCAGGGCGAAGAGACCGCGGTGCTCGACGAGCCCTTCATCTGGCTCACCGCGCTGGCCGCCGCCACGCAGCGCATCGCGCTCGGCACCGCCGCCGCCGTGCTGCCGCTGCGCCATCCGCTGCACGTGGCCAAGGCCGCGCTCTCGCTCAACCGCCTGTCGAACGACCGCTTCATCCTCGGCCTGGGCTCGGGCGACCGCGAGGCCGAGTTCGCCATCTTCCAGCAGGACATCGCGCTGCGCGGCGACGTCTTCCGCGAACGCTGGAACCTTGTGCGCTCGGCGCTCTCGCCCGATGCGAGCGACCGCGCCGCACTGCACGAAGCCACCGGCGGCCACGACCTCATGGCGGCGCCCGCCGCGCGCATCGGCATGCTGGTGGTGGGCTCGGCGCGCCAGTCGCTGCAATGGACCGCCGCCCACGCCGACGGCTGGGCCACCTACCACCGCGACGAGGCGCGCCAGCAGGGCCGCATCGGCCTGTGGCAGACCGCGCTGCGCGAACGCGCGGGCGGCGAAGCCAAGCCCTTCATTCAATCGTTGCAGCTCGACCTGCTGGACGATGCCGACGCGCCCGCCGAACCCATCGAACTCGGCCTGCGCGCCGGACGCCATGCGCTCGTCGACTACCTCGACCGCATGGAAGACGCCGGCGTCGCCCATGTGCTGCTGAACCTCGCGCGCAGCAGCCGGCGGCCCGCGCAGGACGTGGTCGACGAGCTCGGCCGCGAGGTGCTGCCGCGCCTGCAAGGCCATGCGCGCACACCGCCCGCCTGAGCCGTGCAGAATCCGGCGCTCGCCGTTGTCGCCCCTATTCCAAGGACTTTCCCCATGACCGATCTCTCGCACTTCCCCATCACGAAGAAATGGCCCGCGCAGCACCCCGAGCGCCTGCAGCTGTACTCGCTGCCCACGCCCAACGGCGTGAAGGTGTCGATCCTGCTGGAGGAAACCGGCCTGCCCTACGAGCCGCACCTCGTGAGCTTCGAGACCCAGGACCAGATGTCGCCGGAGTTCCTGTCGCTCAACCCGAACAACAAGATCCCCGCCATCCTCGACCCCAACGGCCCGGGCGGCCAGCCGCTGGCGCTGTTCGAATCGGGCGCGATCCTGCTGTACCTCGCCGAGAAGACCGGCCAGTTCATCCCGAAGGATGCGGCGGCCCGCTACGAGACCATCCAGTGGGTGATGTTCCAGATGGGCGGCATCGGCCCGATGTTCGGCCAGCTCGGTTTCTTCAACAAGTTCGCCGGCAAGGACTACGAAGACAAGCGCCCGCGCGACCGCTACGTGGCCGAGTCGAAGCGCCTGCTCGGCGTGCTCGACAAGCACCTTGCCGACCGCGCCTGGATCATGGGTGACACGTACACCATCGCCGACATCGCCACCTTCCCGTGGGTGCGCAACCTGATCGGCTTCTACGAGGCCGGCGACCTCGTGGGCTTCAGCGAGTTCAAGAACGTCGCGCGCGTGCTCGAGGCCTTCGTGGCGCGGCCCGCCGTGGTGAAGGGCCTGGGCATTCCGAAGCGGGGCTGAGGCCC
>RCUH01001536.1_pt1 | contig 16608 bp, 15 predicted proteins | sample 2166191 | NCBI WGS metagenome assembly RCUH01 (sample SAMN09932848, study PRJNA488358) | compost metagenome | feature: garden; material: soil; isolation source: compost soil in an enriched community after 214 h of incubation | place: Germany: Experimental Botanical Garden Goettingen | collected...
ACGTGACGACCTGCGCAATGGTCTCGGCCGACAGGTTGCCGCTTTCTGCATCGACGTCCGCAAACACCGGCGTCGCCCCCGCATTCACCACGCACGACACGCTCGCGATGAAGGTGCGTGGCGTGACGATGACTTCGTCACCCGGCCCGATGCCCATGCCCTTGAGGATCACGTCCAGGGCCAGCGTGCCATTGGCCAGTGCGAGCGCATGCGCGGTGCCTGCCCAAGCGGCGAATTCCTTTTCGAACATGCGGCATTCCTGCCCCGTCCAGTAATTGACCTTGTTGGACAGGAGCACGCGCTGCACGGCATCGGCCTCTTCGGCGGTGAAACTCGGCCAAGGGGAGAAGGGGGTGTTCAACACAACAGTTCAACCTTTTTTGATGAATAGTTTGGCGGGGTTGCCGACCACAGTGATGCCGGGCGGCACGTCGCGCGTAACCACCGCGCCCATGCCGACCAAGGCGCCACGGCCGATCACCAGAGGCTTGCCCGGCTTACCTTGCTTGATGACAGCGCCGGCGCCGATGTAGGCGTGGTCTTCGATGTGCACATTGCCATTGCACATGGCACCGGGCGCGAAGGTAACGAAGTCGCCGACCACGCAATCGTGTTCGACGTAGCTGTACAGGTTGGCGTGAAAGTGCCTGCCGATGCGGATGTTGGAGGTGAGCGTGACGAACGGACTGAGCGCAGCGCCCTCGCCCAGCGAGACATCGTCCATGACCACTGTGTTGGCAGCCCGGACTGTCCAGGGCTGCACGCCATCGGCCGCGCAACGGTCAGCCAGCACCTGGCGGACGACGCTGTTCGAAATGGCAATCACGATGTGTCTTGTGCTCGCATCGGTCCGCAGGAAATCCGCATAGCGCAGCACGCGCTGCCCATTGACCTCAGCGGCTTCGGGCTGGTCGTCCACAAACACCAACTGGGATGCCGGAATGCCTTCGAGTGCCAGCTGTGCGCGAGCCAACGGCATCACGCCGCGGCCACAGCCACTGGCGCCGTACACGGCATAAAGCGGCAACGTCATTGCTCGTGCTCCATTCGCGAACCGGTAAAGCGCGGCATCGTGGCCTCGCCCGCCGCACTGATGCCGTCGCGTACCACCACCTTGCGCACCGTCAGCCACAAGATCTTGATGTCGAGCCAGAGCGACTGGTTGTCGACATACCAAACGTCGAGCTTGAACTTCTCGTCCCAGCTCAACGCATTGCGCCCGTTGATCTGCGCCCAGCCCGTAATACCGGGGCGCACCTGATGGCGACGGGACTGCTCGGCGGAGTACAGAGGCAGGTAGTCCATCAGCAATGGACGCGGGCCGACCAAACTCATGTCGCCCTTGAGCACGTTCCAGAGCTCGGGCAACTCGTCGAGGCTGCTGGCGCGCAGGAAGCGGCCGAAAGGAGTCAACCGTTTTTCGTCGGGCAAGAGCTGGCCGTCCGCGCCTCGCGCATCTGTCATGGTCCGGAATTTGATCATCTGGAAAGGCTTGCCATCCAAGCCCGGTCGTATTTGGCGAAAAAATGCGGGCTGCCCCAGTTTGCGATGAACTAACAGCATGAGCACAAGCAATGGCAGGCTCAGGATGGTGAGACCCAACAAGGCGGCGATGAAATCGAAGAGGCGTTTCATCGCGGCCCCCTATATTCCAAAAGCACGGCATCCAACACCGCTGCCAATCGCCCTCCCAGCTGATCGAACCCGTGGTTCTGCTCCACATACTCGCGTCCCGCGCTGCCCATTCGCTGGCGCTCGACCAGAGGGGTAGCGGCAATTTTTGCGATGGCCTCGGCAAGGGCACGGGGCTGGGCCGGCGCGACAGTCAAACCCGCGCCAGCTTCAGCAACAGGGTTATTGACAGCGCTCGACGCCATGACGATAGGCCGCTCCGCGGCCAAATAATCAAACAACTTATTCATGCTGATTCCAAATCGGTACAGCTCCGGCAAATCAAGTACCGCGATCACAAATGCATCTGCTTGCGCTGCCACTACTGGTATCTGTGACTTGGGCACCGATTGCTCAAAAACCACATTCCGTAGCCCTAGCGCCTTGGCTTGGGCCATCAAAGCGGGCTTGAGTGGGCCATCGCCGATCAGTCGCAAGCGAATGCGCTGCTCGACAGGCATTCCTTGCAACTCAGCCATGGCCTGCAATACGTTGTCGAGCCCATTGGCCTGTCCGTGGGAGCCAAAGTACATCAATGTGAACACGCCGTCTTGCGCTTGCGAAGCCGGCGCGGAGGAAAAGAGTGACAGATCGACGCCGTTGGGAATCCACACAACTCGATCCTTGGCTATGCCCAACGGCACGATGTATTCCCACGCTTGAGGCAACAGCACCACGGTACGCGCAGCGCGCCGGTATAGCCATCGCTCAAGTTTGCGCAGCACATGAGTGACAAGGGCGCCATCACGCAATCTACCCATGTCGACCAGAGTCTGCGGCCAGAGGTCGCGCACCTCGAAAATGAATGGCACGTTAAACCGCCGCGCCAATAGCGCCCCGGCCACCGCAGCGAACGGATGAACACTGGAGCCAACCACCGCGTCGGGTCGAGCCAAATCCGCCGTCGTGCGACGACGCAGCACACTCCACGCATAAGCCAACATATTGCGCATGCGGCCCCCACCGTTGCCCGCGTACTCAGGCGTTTTCACCCACAGGAACGGAACGCCCTGAAACGACTCGTAGCGCCGCTCCTCATGCAAGGCCAGGCGCTGGCGACCAGTGCTGTGGTCCACACTCGCGGCAATGATCGTTCCGTGCCAGCCGTTGTTTTGCAAATGGTCAACCAAATGGAAGTGCCGGGTGCCTCCGGCTCCATTGGGCTCCTGTGCGTAATGATTGAGTATCCAGACGTGCTTCATTAAATCTGAGGTCTATTGGATCAAACTAGGCCAAAACATAAGTTGATTCAGCACCCGATTAGCGGGAGAAGCAATGTCGGAAAGACCTTTGTAGTGCGTACGGATAAATTGCCGATCATCGGTTTGGTCAGATTTTGAGAGCTTCAAGACATTGAGAGCCAATTCATGAATTTTCGGGTAATAGCGAGCCCAGTCAGCGTACCCTCCAGTCACAAAAGAATCGGATAAACCAAACGGCGGTATGCCTCCGACACAACGCCCCGTTCCGTCGTCATATGCAACCCGATACCAGCCATTGAAGCCTCCCCAATAGTTTTTAAACAGCGGCGCCTGCACATTTCCATTCCAAATCGCGACCAGCAACTGCGCCGCAAAGGCTTTTGTCAAATCGGATGGCGGTATAGCCGAGGGCGACAACGCGTACCACGTACGCAAGGCCTGAGCATTAAGATCCAGCGCGTTCATGACCTGTACCAGGCGGCGAGCGTGACTGAAATCCCAGCCTACGGAAACCGGCTTGATGCTCTTGGCATTCATCAGCAATTGAGCGCTGCCATAAGCGCCATCGCGACAGGTCGCGGGCCGCTCTGCGCCCTCATAGCCGGCATAGCGGTAATCGGGGTACAGGCTCCAAAACCCACGGTCCACATCGGCCACCGTCACGCGTCCCAGCTCCAAGCTGTCGCGCGTGGACAGTGTCACGCGTGCCTTAAAAAGCCGGAGCAGCAGGTCGATGTTTTGCGCCAAATCTCGCTGAACCGTCCTCGTCAACCCGATGTCCTGAAGCAAATCCGGCTGCCGAGCGCCTATGCCAGCCAAATTGGCATAGATAGCAAGCTGCCACAGTGGCTTATCGGTAAAAAGCAATGCTGAACTGGCGTCCTCCGAGTCCTGGGATTTCGCGCCTGTCAAGCGTTGCCAGTTCAGACGGGCGGTGCTATCTCCCCAGCGACGCAGGTGAGCGACCGCAGTCTTCACCGTCTGCCGAACAAAAGGATGTGTTCGCGCCTGTGCATCCGGCGAGCGCGCAAGCGCTCCCGCGAGCGCACTCATCAGCCCCAGTCCCTGAACACTGACCAGCATGACCTCCTTGTTGATTAGCTTATTGCGTGCATTGCATACCGCGCCGCCCTTGCACACCCATCCGATATCGGCGGGACTCTGTTCGGACAAGGGTTGAAGAGCATCAAAAGCGGGCATCAAATCGTCCGCAAGTTGCATCAAACGATCCACACGCTGGCATCGCTCTGCCATAGCTTCTAGGTTGTGAAAGTAAACCTGAATGTCGTAAAGCGCATAGGTATCCCCCTGTCCCAGCAAACGGGTACCAATCAACTCTTTTCGCAGATTCGTGCGGCCTTGCGCATCCCATAGAGCCCAAATCTTCGCCTCCAATGCCCCGCCGCACCGATCCTCAGCAATTGATGGACCTTGTGATCTAACAACGGACGCATGCGTTGCCGTGGGTTCGGTCGCTGCAGAGGCGGTCAGCAACGTGCCGAGCACCCACATCGATGCAGCGCAGGCCCGAATTAGCAACGGAAATTTTTTCATACGCCGAGACTTTGGCCAATAATTATTAAACCAAATAAATCAACCCCAATCAAGCATACTTGGATTGCACGTCTTTAAAGACATTAATCAGCAAATGCTCCTCATCCCGCCAAGTAGGAGGTGTGTATTTAATTGCCGATCGTGCAGCCCGAATTTCATCACGCGCCCACGTGGTGATGGCCTCGCGCAGCGCGGCCCTATTTGATGCAACCGTTCGAGCTGCCGGGTACTCTTGTGCGAAGCGGAGCAACTCCGGTCCATCACCCAAAAGCATCGGTAATTTTGCGGCAGCGTACTCAAATACCTTATTCGGCAAACAATATCGATAACTAAGCGAAGCACTCGCCGTCACAAAAACGCCCACATCCGCACCCGATATCAAGTTCACCAAACGTTCCACCGGAACGGCCTGATGAAAATAGATATTCCCCGCACCGTTTGCACGGCTTTTTAGCTCGTCCAACGCCGGACCATCACCCACCAAAACCAAAGCGTATTCACTTCCAATATCGCAAAAAACATCCACAAGCTCTTCGAGCCCTCGCTCCCTAGTAATTGCACCGCAATAGGTGTACACGAGCGTTTCTGTAGCTATTTTTAGCGTTTTACGCAACGAACTAGCCTCAGAAACTACTTTTGTATCAGTAATGTTTCTAACCGTTGTGATCGCGAGCCCTGGATAGGCGTCTAGATACCAATCTTTAATGGCATCACTGACCACAAAAGTGTGATCACATCTGCGTATCAAACGCTTTTCAAAGAAGCGAGCAATGCGCCGTATCCCCCAGGACCATCCGGCACGCTCGGTTTCCAATTCATGCGCGTCGTACACCAGTCCAACACCAGCACGCCGCTTCAAAGCCAGCGCGACGGGCAGGGCCGCCAAGCTGTGAGCAACGATTAAATCAACGTTCGCAAGGTCTATATCTCTCAGGCATGCCCGCCACCAACGAGGGAGCGAAGCCGCACGCAACCATCGAGAACTTCCTGGCACCACAGGAGCCGCTCCAATACGATATATCAGTTGCCCTTCTTCTCGCGTTTGCGCCTCGGGCAGCTCGCCGCTGCGATAGCCTACATAGGTTATTTGCTTCGCCAACCCATGGCGCAGAGCGCTTGCTCCCTCGCGCCACGCACGACTTTCATTGGTCCATGCGCAGTAATAAAGATGCAAATGCGTACCACCGAGATTGCCGGATTTTTTCACGCCTTTGCCCTCTTTCCTGCACTCCATATTTCTCGAAGTCGGTTGAATCTGAATTCTCCCTTCGCAACGTAACGAGCAATTTGCACAAAGCCAGAAGATTGATTGAACATCCACGCGACATTCGGGTAGTCCTGGTGTCGCCTGGGCGGAGCGTCGATCAATTCGACTAATTCAGCGGTCGAAAACTTTAGTTTTTTCGCAACGAATTCGATTTCGTCACTTTCGTCGTCGGGCGAATACAACGGTTTTTCCAATTCCAGAATCGCATCTTCTCTTGTGATCTCTCCCGCCACAATCAAACTAGAAAGATGGGCTCGCCGCTTATCTATTCCAAACTTTCTCGGAAGGTACAACTCCTGAAAAAACCGAGTAAATCTGTTTTCTCCATGCTTTCTAGGATAAGGCACCCACCCCAATTGATTTTTCAATTCCTCCACAGCTTCCGTTTTATTGAAATCCAAATAGTTCAATATAGGAAACGCGGAAATCTTTCGAACGAACAAGTAATAAAACAATTGCACCGGCGACATGCTTGGGTAAGTTTTCAGCGGCACCGTTCCGAAACGGCGATGCACCGCGCGAACATTTACCCCATCGCGCTTGTCGTAGCCCCAAGCCCTCGGCAGAATTGATTCAGTCGCAACGTTTCCGCCGTGAATCACATGCCGAATACCAAATTTTCGCGCGAGGCCAAAAAGAATTGTATTAATGGCATGATCAGAAACGCATTCAAGGTCTAGCAGCGACGCCTTTATATAGGACCTCTGCAAATCACGAATCTCCGCCCAATCCACCACATGCGTATAGAGATCAATATTCAGCTTACGAATTATTCTCTCGATATTTCCAACCGCCACCTCGTTGTTCCATCCATTATCAAGATGAATGGCCAATGGCCTTAATCCATGCTCAATGACTTTGATCGCTACGTAGCTGCTATCGACACCACCACTAAGGCCAATAATGCAATCGTATTGGCGACCATGCCCGTCGCTTTTTATTTTTTGAATCCATTCTTCCAAGCGGCGCCGGCCTAGGTCACCACGAAACACCTCATTCTGTAGCCGCCATTGGGCTTGGCGCACAAAATTACTGACGCCTTCTTCGTCGAATTCAATGCCGGGTATGGATTCATCTAAAACCGTCAATGAACAACTGCGCGAATGAGTGCTGTGGCTAGAAGAAGGATTCATTTGCAAATCTTCCGACATCAAGGAAGGCTTTTTGTGAGTACGTCTCGATCGGGGTAGGTGATCAAGACAGCGCGATGCGGGCCAACAAAAACAAATAGACTGCCTGCAGCCACGGCAGAAACATGAGCCTCTTCAACAGCCTCGACGAAATGTCTTATTCCACCTGCGCCTCCGCAGGCCACGACAGGAACACTTACCTGACTGCAAGTTCTTTTTAAAAGCGCGAGGTCATACCCGGATAAGGTTCCGTCGCGATCTATAGAATTAATCAAAATCTCACCCACCCCGGCGTCGGTCAGCCGCACCAGATGATCCGAAAGAGATACATGTTCGCGTACGCGGCCAGAAGATGAATAAAGTTCATACTCACCACTTGGCGCGTAGCGCACGTCTACGGCGCCCACAATACTCTGCGAACCGAACACGGCTGCTGCTTTTTTGATCAACCCTAGCTCACGGTACGCAATGCTGTTGATAATGACTTTTTCAAAACCCAATCCGAATAGTCGTTTGATCTGATCCAACGTACTTATTCCACCACCGTATGCCATTGGCATAAATGCCTCTTCGGCGATATCGGAAAGCAAATCGAATTTAGGCCCTTCGCCTTTAATTCCAGCCTCAACATCCAAAAAAACAAGTTCGTCAACTTCCTTTTCGTTAAAAATACGAACTGCGTTAATCGGGTCGCCAATGTATTTTGGATTGCCAAATTTTATTGTTTTTACCAACCCCTCACCCAGCATAAGCAACACGGGAATCACTCGAGTTTTATTCATTTTCATTCAAGCTCGAAAAGGCTTTAAGCACAGCCAACCCGTGACGAAGTGATTTTTCGGGGTGGAACTGGGTGCCAAAAATGTTCCCTTTTTGCACGACAGAGGTAAAGTCTATTCCGTGCTGAGTTTCACCTATTGCGTCAACCGCATGAGTGCACTCCATGTAGTACGAATGAACAAAATAATAACGCGCGTCGGCTGCCGAAAACTCAAATAATGCCGATTCTTTTTTTCTCGATACAGCATTCCATCCCATATGAGGAACTCGAATTCCCGATGCAGTCGGGATTTTTTTGCACACCATATCAATCCAGCCAAGCCCAGGAAGCTCGCCTTCTTCGCTTTTCGTACCGAGAATTTGCGCGCCCAAACAAATACCCAAGACCGGGCGCTTCAATTCAATTGCTGCTTTATCAAGCATCTGCCGAAGCCCCGACCGATTCAGCATAGTCATAGCATGATCATAGTGCCCCACGCCAGGCAATATAATTTTCTCAGCGTTCAATATTTCTTCAGCATTATTTGTGACGATAGCTCGGATCCCAATCTTACGCAGCATATTGTAAATCGAAGCAAAATTTCCGACGCCATAATTGATAATTGCGATCATCTTTTGGAATTAAAACCAAGTAATATTATTGCCATTTTTATCAAGAAGATTCGAGATGAGAATCTCGAATAAACAGCAAAATAAGCAAAGCCAGGGCGAGTCCATGCGTCAAAATTGCAGTAGGCAGATCTGTACTAAGAAGAAGCGACCAACTGGATATCAAAACAATTGAAACAGAGACCCACAGTGGAAGCCGTTTGTTTGCGATAGAGTCAACCATCTTGAAAATCAATCCGACTGCAAACGCGTAAACAACAACCCCGACGGAGCCAGCATGCATGTAGCCCGCCCCGATGAATGAGACATTAGCGTAAGCATCAGACCCCATTTCGGATCCGATTATTATTGGGGGTGGCGCGCTGTATGGATAGTTGATAAACCCTGAAAGAAAAGAGTTGGACCAAAATATCTTTTCATTCACGGAAAAAAATTCCATATACGAAAAAACAAGCTGCGCCACAACAAAATAAACCCTTCGCAAAAAGAGAGACGCAAGCACTATGCGTTCTTCATCGAAGAAATAAGGAATTAATACGCCCACGGTTATCAGCGTCAACCCGATATAAACAAACGAGAGAGATTTCGTGCGATCAAACCACTTCCACAAAAATAGCACGAGAAGTGGCGTGAACAAAACAGATTTATGCGCGCTTACGCCGAACCAAAATATATGCAACAACACAACCGCCGCGGCGACAAGATATTTCCGCTTCCAGAGATAAAATGTTAATAGGGCGGGCCCTGCAACTTTCGGAGCCCATCCATTGACGTATGCCATTAGGCCGACATCGGTTGCCTCCGCCGAATCTCTCCGAAAGTCGTATACCTTGGATAAATCAAGATTGAAATACTGAAAACCGCCAGAAATCACATACCAAAGCGAAACGACAACAGCCAAAAACCAGCAAAATACAATTATCTTCTTGGGCCCTTTTTCTATGACCTTCACCTTAAACAATCTCCCTTTTCTCGTAAGATTAATTATGAAAAACGAGGCAACCAAAAGATAAAAATAGTATCTCTCTTTATCAAGATACGGGTACAGAACTGCAGCTGGGGCAATGAGCCCCACTATCAAAATAGTTATTAGAAAATCCGACGGCCTTTTAAGCACAGCAGGCGCGCCAAGGAGAATTAATAGGTAAGCAACCCAAGACTCCAAGTATTTTTCAGGCGCGAACTTCAATCCAAATCCGCTGTATTCATATAAAGGATGGATGAAATAGACATATCCAACCTCCAAAAAAGCGCGCAACGCAATTCCGGAGGCCAACAAAACCGACTTCCCGTCCAATAATTTTCGATGAGGGGATTTACTGAAATTGTGATTCATCGAAATTTATATTTTATTTTCTTGAATTTATTTATATCAGGCTAATGACATACTGATTTATATAATTCCCGCTCTGATGCCAACTCAAGTTGGGAGTTGTGCCACAACAATGTGAAATTCCCGCCCACCGCCTGGCAAGCATTTTTCAGCTGTGTGAACTTAGAGTAGGCAGCTTCACCTGTGCCCAGAGCCAAATAGTTTTGAGCCATCACCGTACACTCCATGACCACCAGTGGGCGCAGACGAAGACGAAGTTGTTCACCCCTCAACGGATCAAAAGCGGGGTATTCGAAGCAGGAGCCGCAACGAAAACCGGGCCGATCGGCATAGCCCAATGTGCTGTCATAGTCCATTCCAGCGTCCGCCCAAGCGCGCAGTGTGGATGATTGCTCCCAGCGCAAATAGTGCATGCGCCCACCCCATTGAGATTGCGTAATACCTTCCTGCTGCGCGACGTGGCGCAAGCGTTGGGCCTCGGCGGCAATGATCTCTGGCCTCTTATAGCTGCCATAGCTGGGATGCAGCCCAACTTCGTGACCGCGCGAATGAATACGCCGCATCAGGCTACGGATGGCAGGGTGCTCAGGCTCGTAATCGGTATCAAAGTTGCTGGATCGACCGCAAATAAAATAGAAAGCACTCACCAAGCCTTTTCGCTCGGATACGTCCATCAACCAATCGAATGTGTTGTATGGGTCCTGTGGATGAAGATTTGTACCGCTGCGCGCACGAATCCAAGGAGCGAGCAATGCATCTTGAGGCCTGCGCCGACGAAATAGATCCCCACCGGCCGCCCGAACGATCCCTTTCCAGCTTCGGAAAGCGTAGCGACTTGGGCTATCCACGTCATGCGATAGCTTGACGGCGAAGGCATGTCGCTTGAGAACCAGAATGGGCCACGTCTTGGTAATTAATTGGCCTAGCACGTGAAACCACTCGTCCACGATGGGCCGCTCAAGATATCCATGCTTCAGCCCGTGTGACGCCCTCGCTGGAAATCGGCCGTGCTCATCCAAATCGGTGCGCCTCACCTCTTCCTGACGGCTTAGCATCCAGTACGCAAGACCAAGAATGTCGTAATGGACGCGATAGCCTCGTGGGGTCGATTCCACCAAGGGTCGTGGCAAGAAAATTGCACCAGGTGCTGGCATCCTTCCAGATAGCGCAGGTTGCCAGCCTTCCGCAATCGCATCCCAATGCGTACACGGCAGATCCGAGTCGCTTCTGGTAAATGCCGCGTTGATGGCCAGCTCTATCCGTTTCTCATCACCTTCGAGTGCAATGCATAGCACGCTGTCAGATTCAATTTCGAGGAAAAAATAATGGCCAAATCGCTCGCGCAAGATTTCCTGCAGCCAATTGAGCGCGGCCGCGCTATGCCAAGAAGCGTTTGCCCGCATCATGCTGCCTTCAGTTCTCGAACAAAGCTGACCCCTCTGAGAAGACGAGAAGGTGTCTTAGTCACAAAAAAATAAGGAACCTGTTGTGCTCCAAAGCCTCGGAAAAATCGCTCTACAGGCTCGATCATCGACCCTTCAAAATCAAAGCGATCCGTAACTGTCGCTGCAAACCTTATAGCCTCCCACATGCAAAAACTCGTTGCACCACTGTTGCGCAACTGAGGATCGCCACCGCCCATTAGATAATAAGCACTGTTTTTATCCCAGACAATGTATATACCTGCATGACGACGCCCCTCGCCATCTTCGGCAATAAAAATGGCTCTGGAATCTCTCTCAACGCAAGCATCATCCAATTTTTGGACAAAATCCCTTGAATATGGCAGCGCCATTCCTTGTCGCTGGAAAGTTTTTTCATTCAAGCAAAGAAAATCTTCCAACTTCAAATCTGCTCTTACCGTGAGACCAAAACGATCACGCGCCTTCTTAATATCCCCTCGGATATTTGACTGCAGCCCTTGCCACAGCCGTTCTTCCTGCTTCAGTTCCTGCAAGACATAGGTATATCGGGTCGTTTGACTAAATTTCTCCCAATAAAAGGGAAGCCAATTTTTTACATTCGAAGTCCAATTTTGAGAGTATCGATCAAATCTCGGTAGTTGATCGATCAATTCCTTCATCCAATCTTTTTGCAACGCTAGTGTCACGGACGGTTTGCGGGCAGATTCCCGAAACCAAGGTCCCAGAGCTGGCGTCAAAGCTGGCTGACTCAATACGGTGAACCCATAGCGTTTTTTCACCATATAGGGAAGAGCGGCAACGATTTTTCCACCGCTTTCGACCAGTGCAACATCCCAATTGCCAACACCTGCGGCAGCGTCGAGCCACCAAGCTTTGGCAAACAGCGGAATAGACTGCTCACTCGCACACAGTGCACGGTATTGTTCTACACTTTTTTTCAAAGTACTAGTCCTGCAGTTTATATACCATGTAGTAGCGCTGACTCTGGCTTGAAATATCGGTATATTGCTCCACCGGCGCAAATCCGAGTTTGATGGCAGACTGCAGCGACGATTTGTTTTCGGCGGAAATTCTCGAAGATATCCCCAAGAAGCCTGCAAATTTAAAATGTGCTATGGCTATTTTTCGCATCGTCGTTGCAACGCCCTGCCCCGCCATTTGAGGCATCACGCCAATAAATGCTTCATGAATTGTTTTATCCCTCACATCGCGCGCGTTCAGGTAATACATATTCATACCAATGACAACTTCCTCGCCGCGCTCATTGGTTTGAGTGGCGACAAGTAGGCAACGCTGACCAAGAGTGTCGTAAAGATACTGTCTCAAGCTTCGAAAAGAAGCGCCGCCATTAAGTTTCTTGTACACGCCCTCTATGGCGATCGCATCACTCTTTACATATCCTCGATACGCAATAGAACTTATCTCCTGCGGCTTGAAGGCGGAAAGCCGGCGCAGATGCCATGCATTTCTAATAAAAAAAAGCAGCCCGCCGAATTTCGCAAGAAGTGACGCCATCATTATTTATTTCTCCATCGCCCCAGTGCCAGCTGATGAGAAATAATCCCGTTAACTGAATACATCAGACAATAAGATGCAGAAAATGCCGCGAGCGACACTTTCGCACTGCCAAACATATATCCGACAAAAAAAGAACAAGCAACCAGAAAAAACAACACCAATTGCCACAACAAATCCAATTTTTGCTTTTCCGCAATCATGTACATCGAGCTCAATGGACTTGTCACAAATTGCAGGAAAAACATTGGCGTCAGTAGCTGGGCGTAAACGCCAGCACCTCTCCATTGCTCGCCGAACACAAATGCAAAAATGAGGGGTGCACTAAAAAAGAACAAGATAAAAGGCAACAGAGCGATCGCCAGCAGACGCTGAAACGTCTTGTGATAAACAATCCGACAGTTGCCCGTATTTACGTATGCGTGGCTTGCTTCTTGACGAAAGACGTCCCCCAGAGCACCTGCTATAAGCACCATAGGTGCGCCCATGACGCGCTGAACGAGCGTGAAGAGGCCGGCCGTCATTGCCCCAAAAATAGCATTGAGCAGCACCACAGGCATATTTCTAGAGCCAGCGTTAAAGCCGTGCGCAACTATGAGAAAGCGTGGAAAGTTTTTATATTTTTTGGCCAATGCCATAGCGCGCGCCAGCCGTAGTTTGCGAGCAAGCGCATGATCTTCGCGGGAGATTTGGAACGCTAGGACGGCCGTGGACAGCACTTGTCCAAGCATTTGGCCGCCGATGAGACCCAGCGCGCTTGCCTTAATACTGCCGCCGCCCAATTGAGCCACCGACGTAGTACCGCTTTGCACTGTACGACTGACGGCCAAGCGTCTGTACTGTCCCCTGCGGTTGGTCCAATAGTTCAGAGTTTGATAAACACCTAGTAGCAATGTCGATGCAGGCACCCAATACAACCATTGAGCAAAGCCAGGGGCTCCTAGTAAGCTGGCGATGGGTCCATGGAACAACGCAATGAGCACAAACAGGACAACGCTGCTTACGAAACTGAGCCCTACTGCAATGGCTACGATATTCATGGCATCGCGGTCCAATTTGGGCAGAAGTATGGCTAATTCATACCGTCCTGTTACCAGTACTGAAACGATGGAAACCACGGCCATATACAGCGCGAAGGTGCCAAACTCCTGCGGGCTATACAGACGCGTGAGTATAGGGCTGACGGCAATTGGAATTGCTTGAGCAATACCGGTGCCCGTCATCAGCGTGATAACGTTACGAGCGTAATTGCTTTTTGGAAGAAATTTACGAAACATGAAAAGAAACGGCACCAGCTAGCAACCAAGAGTTCAGGCAATTGAAACGGCCTCTAGTGCATCGCGGCGCACACGGCCGAACACGAGAGAAGCTATGGTTGAGAACCTATTCCCGCCCGATATTGACTCTATTCTTTCCAGCTTCTCACGCTTGCAAAATAACCTCTGCAAGAGGGTCTGATTAGTTGTCGCAGCCGCCATAGCCCGTGTTCACTTTTCAATTTGTGAAAGCTACGTAATTCAATGCCGATCGCCACCGCTGGCTCCGGGCGCGCTTTGACTGGAATGACGCACCTCGAGTCGCAGGCTTTCTATGTCCACGCACTCGAAGCCGAGGTTCGTCTTCACAACCCCTAGATCACCTCTGCGCAGAGCGGAGGCGGCCCGCCCAGTGGTCTTCACGACCGCCCTGGGTTTAGCGCCTGCCAAATTCGCAACTGCGCTGCAGCATCCAAGTAGGGATGCATGGGCAGGCTCAGCACCTTTTGCGCCAATGCGTCGCCTACGGGCAAGACAGCGGCAGGGTCAGCGACGGCAGGCTGCCTGTTCAAGGGGATTGGGTAATGAACCGTCGTCGGCACGCCGACCTCCTTCAAACGAGCTTGAACCGTCTCGCGTTCAGCTACACGCACTGTGTATTGCGCCCACGCACTCTGGTTATGCGTCTCGACATAGGGAGCACCAGCAATACAGCTCTCTCCCAGCAAGCGCCCATATTCCGCAGCCACTCGCTGACGATGGGCGATTTCGTCATCGAAGATTTCCAGCTTCGCCAGAAGCACCGCAGCTTGCAAGGTGTCCAGTCGACTGTTCACCCCCACCCGAATGTGGTGATACCGCCGATCCTGCCCATGCCGCGCAATCTGCCGCATCACCTTCGCCAGCTCGTCATCGTTGGTAAAGATCGCCCCGCCATCCCCATAGCACCCCAACGGCTTGCTCGGAAAGAAACTGGCGCACGCAATGGTGCTGAGGTTGCAACTCTTGCGTCCCTTGTAGGTGGCGCCAAAGCTCTGCGCCGCATCCTCGATCACGGGAATGCCGTGCTGCGCGGCAATCGCATTGATGGCGTCGAAGTCGGCGCACTGTCCATACAGGCTCACCGGAACAATCGCCTTGGTCCGCGGAGTGATCGCTGCCTCCAGCAGCGCCGGGTCCAGGTTGTAGGTGCGCGGGTCGATGTCCACGTACACCGGCTTGGCGCCCAGCAGCGCAACAGTCTCGGCAGTGGCGATGTACGTAAAGCCCGGCGTAATGACTTCATCGCCCGGCCCGATGCCAAGCGCCATCTGAGCAATCTGCAAGGCATCCGTGCCGTTGGCCACGGTGATGCAATGCTTGGCCCCCGTGTAGGCCGCGAGCTTTTCTTCCAGCTCGGCCACTTCAGGCCCGAGGATGTATTGACCGTGCGCCAGCACACGCTGAATCGCCGCGTCGATCTGGTCCTTGATGCGGGCTTGCTGGGTCTTGAGGTCGATGAATTCGATCATGGCGTCTTGGCATCCAACTTGGTCACGGCATTGCCGTCGAGTACGTAGCGCGCGCCGGTGTGCGCGCAAATGGCTTCTGCCGTGCCCTTCAGCGGCAACGCAAGTTGCTCGCCGAATTCGCTCATCCAGCCGATTTGCCTGGCAGGCACGCCGACCATGAGCGCGTAGGCCGGCACGTTCTTGTTGATCACGGCGCCGGCGCCGACAAACGCATATTCACCGACGGTGTTGCCGCAAACGATCGTGCAATTGGCGCCGAGCGTTGCGCCTCGCTTCACCAAGGTGCGGCGATATTCGTCCTTGCGTGTGACTGCCGAACGCGGGTTGTACACATTGGTGAAGACCATGCTCGGCCCGCAGAACACGTCATCCTCCAAGGTGACTGCGTCGTAGACGCTCACGTTGTTCTGAATCTTGACGTTGTGGCCGATGGTCACATCGTTGCCAACGTAAACGTTCTGCCCGAGCGAGCAGCCCTCGCCGATAGACGCCTGGGCGCTGACGTGCACCCAGTGCCAGATGCGGGTGCCATCGCCGATCCGGGCGCCCTCGTCGACGATCGCGGTGGAGTGGGCTTTATATGCCATGCCGAACTCGCGGAGCGTCAGGCGAGCTGCCGAACGAACGGGTGCACTTCGCCCTGCTCGCCCTTAACGGGCGTGGCGCCGCGAATCACATTCACGGTCTCGATGCAGTGGCGCGCATCCTCGAGGCCGTAGCCGCGACCGGCCAGGATTTCCTGGTAGCTCACCGTGTGCAGATCGGTGAAGCCTTCGGAGAACTCGAGCTTCTCGCCGCTGATGTCGATGTTACGGAAGGTCGTCTTCTTGCCCTTCACGTCGGCCGGCAGATCGTTGGCGTCGATAGACAGGAACCAGCGCACGCGTGCACGCTCGTATTCAAGATAGCCCGCCGCCTTTGCCGTGCCGCTGTAGTGCACGACGTTGCGCTGCAACTTGCCGAAGATGAAATGCAGCATGTCGTAGAAGTGCACACCGATGTTGGTCGCCACACCAAACGACTTGCGGTTGTCGCCCTTCCAGCTTTCCATATACCACTTGCCGCGCGAGGTGATGTAGGTCAGCTCAACATCGAACTTGGTGTCCGCGGGTGCGGCGGCAACTTTTTCGCGCAGCTTCAGGATGGCATCGTGGTGGCGCAACTGCAGGATGTTGAAAACACGCTTGCCTGTCTCCTTTTCAACGTGCTCCAACTCGTCGACCAAGTCCGGCGTGGGCACCAGGGGCTTCTCGCAGATCACGTCGCAACCCAGGCGGAGGCCCGCGGCAATGTGCGGATGATGCAGGTAGTTGGGGCTGCAGATTGCTACGTAGTCCAGCGCGGTCGCGGGGTTGC
>RCUH01001540.1_pt1 | contig 16568 bp, 10 predicted proteins | sample 2166191 | NCBI WGS metagenome assembly RCUH01 (sample SAMN09932848, study PRJNA488358) | compost metagenome | feature: garden; material: soil; isolation source: compost soil in an enriched community after 214 h of incubation | place: Germany: Experimental Botanical Garden Goettingen | collected...
GGGTAGATTATCGACCTCAGAAATGCTCTCTTTTTTTCCTCGATAGATTGTTGTTATTGTTTTTTTTGATGCATCTGGCTCTATTCCCATGCAGCCATGTATGATACCTTCAATTACTCCAAATGAAACTTCAGGATATTCTCTTCTTTTGGTTTCAGGATCGGTTAGATGTAAAATATATTCGTAAGCTTTATCTTCATAACCAAATTTGTAAAGAAGGAAAGGAAGATAAGAAGCATTTTCGACATTGCTTTTGCCAGAAATAATATGCTCAATTGTATTTTTAGTTCTGTTTGCATCTGTCAAAGCGTCAAACCATAATAGGAAAAGTTCGCCAGCATCTTTGCTAAATTTTCCATCTGTGGTATAAATTACATTATAAGCTAAAGCAGTTTTATCCCACCAAACATTTTCGATTTGCTCTTGATATTTTCTTGCTTCTTTTTCAAAGAAAACAGCTTTTTCTAATTCTCCTTTTTCCTTCAAAATAGAAGAATAGGTGAGAAGACCTCGATAAATGGCAGCAACCAAATCGACTCCCATTTTTAGACCTGGGATGCCTTCAGAATAAGAAGCCAATCCGCGGCATCTGTGAAAATCATCTTTAATATCAAACGGAATAGGAGTGTTCAAGAATTCGGATCTAGTCAATAATGATTCCGATTCGAGATTCCAGCGTTTTATATATTCTGTTGAAGATTTTTCGAAGAAATTTTCAAATTCAGGATTTTTAATATATGCTTCGTCACCTGTCCATAAATAAAGTCTCCAGCAGGCAAAAATCACATCAAAATTACTGTTGAGATTGTACCAGAATTCTTTATCATTTCTATAATCTTCAGGAGCAGGTTTACCGTATTTATTAATTTCCCAATACGAGCACCAGTCTTTATTTTCTGAAATGTTTTGAGCAAATAGCGAAAGCATATTTTTATTCTCCTCGTGTAATCCTAATATTTCAGCACCAATGCTTTGATGCGAAACATCTCTCATGCAAAATGCAGCTCGAGACGGAAGCGCAGCTTCATACCATGGTCCAACAGGATCATCTGAATTTCCTTTATAGCTCAAAGCCATACTTTTGGCACGTTCAAAAGCTAACTGAAGATTAGCATCAGACGATTTGAAAGTGACTGCTTTTTGACTAAATGCATTCAAAAAGAAACAGCAGTTAACGAGTAAAACTATAATATGATTTTTCATAAAGCTATTTTCGATTGGGATCCTTTTTTAGATTTGTTTTAAAAGCAAACCCACTCTAAGACGGGTTTGCTTATTTATTGCATTTTTAATTATAACCTGGATTTTGAGGCAAGCCAGTTCTATTGATCTCGTCTCTAGGAATAGGCAATAGATAGTGTTGTGGTTTGAAAATTCTCTCCTGAACTTTGGAATAATTATAGGTTTTAGATCCATCACTGTTTTTGGTAATAATTACTCCCATTAAAGGCTTGTTTTCAGTTTCTTCGGCTATTTTCCAACGGCGAACATCGTAGTAGCGGAATCCTTCAAGGCATAATTCGACTTGTCTTTCGTTTCGGATTTTATTTTCTAAAGCTGTTCCAGTCAAACCTGCTAAAGGATTTGTAATTCCTGCACGCTGTCTTAATAGATTAAGATATTGAATTGCAGTTCCTTCGTGCCCCAATTTAAATTCTGATTCAGCATAATTCAGATAAATCTCTCCTAAACGAGAAATAATCCAAGCTTTATTGGTTTGCGTTTCATTATTATAATTGTACGTCGTATCGCAATATTTACGGAAAGTGTAACGTGTCTTACTAGCGTTCCAAGTATCCCATCCTTGAGGAGAATCTAGACCACCTTCGTAAAACTCAGCTTTGTTTGAGCTTCCAGCATCATAACGATCTTTAAAGAATTCAGGTTTTCCGTAGGCACGTCCATCATATACGATATTTTTGTAAAAACGCGGATCTCTGTTTACATAAGGTTTTTGAGGATCGTAACCAGATGTTGGATCTGTAATGTCTTTTCCATCAGCTGTTCCGTAAGCATCAATATGACTTTGGCTCGGAGCAAAATTGGCCCATCCGTGAAAACCACTTGGAGAGTTAAACATTTCTACACCGTTAAAAGCGCTCCATTGCGGGTCTTTACTAGACAAACGAGAGAAGATTACTTCTGAATTGTTTGTAGTAAAAAGATCTTCATACTTTTTGTCGTAAAGCGAATATATATTTAAATCGATAACTGCTTTTGCCGCATCTGATGCTTTTTTCCATTTTGCCAAATCATTAGAAGGATTCCATTGTGGACTTGCTGCGTAAAGTAATGTTCTTGATTTGATAGCAAGTGCAGCACCTTTTGTAACTCTTCCAAGATCAGTAGCTGTTAAAGGAAGCAAATCGGCGGCTTTGTCTAATTCTCCCACAATAAAATCAACGCATTGATCATAAGAACTGCGATCAACTTTGAAATCACTATTTAATGCAAAAGGCTTGGTAACAAGAGGAACTCCACCATAATCGCTAATTAGTTTAAAGTATGCATAAGCTCTTAAAAAAAGCACTTCGCCTTTTAATCTGTTTCTCCAAGCGTCGTCACCAGGTACATTATCAATTCGGGACAAAAAGATATTACAGTTTTGAATTGTGGCATAAGTCGGTTTCCAAGTATTGAAATCTCCTGCATTGTCTGGCGTTAATGCACCAGAATTAAGATTCCACACATCATAATCGTTAAAATTATTAAACGCTTCATCGCATGCAGTAGATAAGATCCAGCTTCGATTTGTTTTGTCGTTCCAGTTGTGCTGGGTGCTTGGCAATACTGTATAAAGATTATTAGCGAAAGCTTCTGTAAGTTTTAAGTCATTCCACACATTTTCATCAGTATAAGAGTCCAAAGGGACTTTATCTAAAGGATCTTCACTACAAGATGTTACAGCGGCAACAGCAATAAAAAGAGAAGCAACAATAAGAGCTTTCTTTTTTATGTTTATTAGTTTATTGATTTTATAATTTTTCATGTCTTGATCTTTTTACCTTGTTATAATTCAATGCTTACACCGATTCTGTAAATACGGGTTTGTGGATAAATTACGCCAGTTTTATTATTTGTTTCAGGATCTAAATTGTATTGTTTCATGTGGTCGATAGAAAACAAATTGGTTCCTCCCGCATAAAACCTCGTATTTAATATTCCGAATCTTGACAGCACTTTTTCAGGTAATGTGTATGAAACTTCTAAAGATTTTAATCTGAAGAATGAAGCATCTTTTAACCAAAAATCAGCTTCAATATTGTTTCTTGGATCAGAATCATTGAATGCGACAGGGTATTTAGAATTTGGGTTTTCTGCTGTGTATCTGTCTTCGTACAACCATCTTGGAGGTGCTACAATAGCTCCTTGAGCTTGCGGAAGTATTACTTGTTTTGCTTTTGCCTGTCCTGTCCAAAGCATGTCTATAGAAAAACCTTTGTATTCGGCTCTAATTGGAATACCGTAGGCAATTTTTGGTGTTGCAGACTCCGGAATTCTCACTTTATCATTAGAAGTGATGTTTCCGTCATTGTCAGTATCTTTTACCCAAAGATCACCTGGTTTTGCTCCTTCAAAATGAGGTGAATTGTCAACTTCTGCCTGAGTGCGGTAAATTCCGTTTGTTTGGTATACCAACCAAGAATCGATAGCTCTTCCAGTTGATTTTTGCCAAGCTGGAATATTTTCTGCTTCATCGCGAAACAATACTTCGCTTTGCGCATAAGTAAAATTAAAACCGATATTATATTTAAAACTATTGATATTATCAGCATAATTAACAGACCAATCAGTACCTCTGTTTACGGTCTTCCCAATATTTTCTTTTGGAAGAGATAATCCTGTGTATAATGGCACAGAAGCATTTCTTGCAGCTAAGATGCCAGACCTTTTATTACTGAAATAGTCAAAAGTTGCTGTTAATTTATTTCCAAAAAATCCGAAATCAAAACCAATGTTTTTAGAGTCTTGAATTTCCCAAGTAATATTAGGGTTTGGAGTAGCAGAAAGATAGATACTGTTGTTTAACGTATAATCTGAACCAAAGTAACTGTAAAGTTGCTGATCTGTTGTTAACTGATATCTTGTTAAGAAAAGGTATTGATTAAGATATTCCACTCCATTAATAGTTTCTCTCAAATCGTCGTTCCCCATTCTTCCCCAAGAAGCTCTTATTTTAAGTTGGTCAATTAATTTGATGTTATTTTTGAAGAAAGGTTCTTCAGATATTTTCCAGCCTGCACTAATAGCAGGGAACATACCCCAACGAGTTGAAGAAGGAAAGTTGAATGATCCGTTATAACGTGCAGAAACTTCGGCAAAATATTTATCATCAAAATTGTAAGCAACTCTTCCAAGGAAACTTTCACGTCCGTCCTGATACGCACCGCCGGTAGCATTTTGCCCTTTAGTGCTTCCTGTAAAAATCTGATCTAATTGATCGCTTAATAAATCTCTTCTATAAGCATACGTTTGGGTTTTGTCCATAGTAGTCTGCTCATATCCTACAAAAGCATTTACCGCATGTTTGTTGAATTTACGATCATAAGCTAATTTTGCGAAATACGTATTTTGATTCGCAATTCGCTCATCTTGCATTACACTTGTTATGCTCGTGCTGTTTTTTACGTTATTATAACTATCATTTGTTTTGTCATAAGAATAAGCATCCCAAGGTTTTGTAAATTTCTTTTCACTGCGTACATTATAGTCAAATGCAGCATATCCGCTTAGAGATAATCCTTCAGTTATTCTTGGCAATTTTAGCTCAAATCCAATTTTTGGGTTTACAATTAAGTTTACCACTTTATCATAACCTGCCGCAGACGAAGACATTAAAATTGGATTTCTACCATTTGTGATACCCGATGATGGATAGCCATTTTTCCAGTAAGCAGGAATAAAAGGATACATACTCACAGTCTCGTGCATAATGCTTCCAATGCTTACCGCAGGATAATTTCTGTCTTCTTTACGAGTAGCGATATCTAGGTTTACCTTAAAATTTGAAGTGATATTAACATCAATATTTGATCTCAAATTGAATTGTCTGTATCTTTCGTCGCTATTTCTTAAGTTACTTTCCTGATTTAAATATTGGCCAGAAAAGAAATATTTTACTTGCTCATTACCACCATTTACAGAAAGCGAAAGGTTAGCTTGTGGAGCATCTTTTCTATAAACCTGTTTCATCCAGTCTGTGCTGGTGTAGTTAGGATCGTTTCCAGCTTTGTACTTGTCAATTTCTGATTGAGTATAAGGAAGCGTTGTTCCTTTGTGAGCATTAAGTTCGTTGTAATACGTCATGTATTCCCAAGAATTAACTCTTTCGCTCATTCTGGTTAATTGCTGAATACCATAAGATCCATCTACTTTGATTGTTGGAGCACCAATTTTACCTCTTTTAGTGGTTACCAGAATTACTCCATTTGCAGAACGAACCCCATAAATAGCTGCCGATGCATCTTTTAGAACCGTTACAGATTCAATATCATCGGGATTTATTCGGTTCAAATCACGATCAGGAATACCATCTACAACTACAAGCGGACTTGTACCTCCTCCAAAAGAGTTAAAACCTCTAATTAAAAGAGTAGAGCTGTCATCACCAGGTCTTCCAGAACGGTTACTGGCAATTACTCCAGACATACGTCCAGCAATTCCGTTAGATACGTTTGCAGAAGCATTTTGGGTCAAAACTCCTCCTTTAATAGATGCAATTGCTCCCGTTGTAGAAGCTTTTTTCTGCGTTCCGTACCCAACGACAACAACTTCGTTTAAGGTTTGATTCTGCTCTTCAAGCTGAATGCTTACTGCGTCGTCTGCACGAACTTCTTTGGTTAAAAATCCAGTATAAGAAAAAACAAGAATGCTGTTTGAGTCTGGAACTTCGATAGTAAAATTACCGTCAAAGTCTGTTACAGCTGTTATTTTTGTTCCTTTTACCAGAATATTTACACCAGGAAGCGGTTCTCCTTGTGAGCCTGTTACTTTTCCTTTTATTAGCTTTTCTATAAACAATGATGTGTTTTCATCCTTTGCCAAAGTTAGATTGCTGATCAGTTTGGTGGAGAATTTTGTTTCTTTTGCCTCAGCCGCAAAAGAAGTTTGTAAAGCAAGTGCCAGCATGGCTCCTGATGTCAGTTTGGTAATCTTCCATGTTTCAGAAGAAAGCCAATCTTTTGTTGGTTTCTGTTTGGTTAATAGAATCATGTTTTGTTGTTGGTTTTTGTTAGTTAGTAATTTATTCTCTCGTGGTCCGTTTTTATCTTTTCCATTTGGAGAAACAAAATGCGTTGAGCTCTGGCAAATTGTTTATGAAGAATGAGATAAATGTGAAATCCAAATGTATAAATGTTTCCAAACCAACACATACCAGTACCTACCAGTTTTTTGTGATATGTTTAAAAAACAGGTATGATTTAAAGGAATATGAGAATTAAACAGGGTAATATATGCATAAAACTTATATTAGCTGAAGTATAGTAGATGAATACGTTTTTTCTTAAATTTTAAAGATGGTTTTATTTAAATTTTATATTCACAGGTCATTTTTTTGAAAATGATTTATGACTTTACATTTCAGAATCATGTATTTTGAATTATAAAAGTGGATAATATAGTATCAGAATTTTTTTTGCTAATTTTTTTTTGATTTTTTGAACGGTTTTCTTCTAGTAACCATACCAGTCAGTGTTTTTAGGTTAATATGTAAGAGTAAACTTGTTTATGTTTGTTCCTATTTTACGTTTCAAAGCTTTTTTTAGCTAATAAAATATCAGAATATTGAATTAGTGGTGCAAAAATTATCAAAAATCTATTTTTAAAATCATTTTTTGCGATTGCGAAAAAAGAAACAAGCGTATATAAATTAGGATTCAATTATATTTTTCCTATTTTTGACTTTCCTTTAGTCATAATAGAAATAGTTTATAAGAGCTCAAAAACTATTGTTATTATGAATTGTATGATATAAGTAATTGACTTGCTTAATTATGCAAATGATATTTTTCTCGTGGTTTGATTGATAAATGTGAGGCACGAAGTTTCAAAAGAAATAAAATTCTAATCTGAAAAGATTGGTGTTGGCTTTTTTTAGAATCTTCAACAAAGAACATTCACTATTATTAATTAAAATTTTATGAAAAAAGTACTATTCCTATTAGTTCTGTCTACTTTCTTTTGGAAGACTAATGCACAAAATGATCCCATTGCTATTGAAACCCAGAATACGGCATTAATCTTAAAAGTGGCAAAAAACGGATTGCTTTACCAATCTTATTTAGGGGCAAAGCTGGAAGCTTCGGCATATAATGCGCTTTCTAAAGAAAAAGAAAGAACATTTGTTATAAACGATGGTAATCCGCTGCTTAATCTTAGACATCAAGCGTATCCAACTTATGGAACCGATAATTTGTTTGAATCGGCTATTAGAATGACGCATAATGATGGAAATCCTGCTTTGGAGCTAGTTTATGTAAGTCATCAGACAACAAAAATAGATGCCAATACGACTGAAACCAGCATAAAAATGAAGGATCCAGTTTATCCTGTAGAAGTTACGCTTCATTATAAATCTTTTTATAAAGAGAATGTTATTGAGCAATGGACAGAAATTGTACACCGCGAAAAGAAACCTGTTACGTTGTACAACTATGCATCGTCGATGCTTCATTTTGATGCCGATAAATATTGGCTGACTCAGTTTCATGGTGATTGGGCAAAAGAAGTTCGAATGCAGGAAAGCGAATTAACCAGTGGTGCCAAAGTAATCGATTCTAAATTAGGCGTAAGAACCAATATGTACCAAACGCCAGTTTTCTTTTTAGCATTAAATGACAAAGCCAAAGAAAATGCAGGAGAGCTCGTTGCAGGAACAATAGCTTGGTCGGGAAATTTTAAATTTACTTTTGAACTAGACAATAAAAAATCACTAAGAATCAGTTCTGGAATGAATCCGTTTGCTTCAGAATACAGTCTTCAGCCTGGAGAAGTATTTACAACGCCTTCTTTCATTTATACTTTTTCAAGCAAAGGAAAAGGACAAGCGAGCAGGAATTTGCATTCTTGGGCAAAAAAATATGGAGTAAAAGATGGAGACAAATCTCGTTTAACTTTATTGAACAATTGGGAAACTACTTTTTTTAATTTTGACGAAAAGAAATTGACAGATATGTTTGAAGATTCTAAAACATTGGGTGTTGATATGTTTTTATTAGACGACGGTTGGTTTGGAAATAAATATCCAAGAAGTGGCGATAAATCTGGTTTAGGAGATTGGCAGGCAACAAAAACAAAATTGCCAAATGGTTTAGGGTTTTTGATGCAGCAAGCTGAAAAAACAGGAGTTAAATTCGGAATATGGATTGAACCAGAAATGGTTAATCCGAAAAGTGAATTGTATGAAAAACATCCAGATTGGGTTTTAAAATTACCAAATAGAGAAGAGAGTTATTATAGAACACAATTGGTTTTGGATTTATCCAACCCGAAAGTGCAGGATTTTGTGTTTAAAACGGTAGACGATATTATGCAGACCAATGGAGGAGTAGCATTCTTTAAATGGGATTGCAACCGAATGATGACCAACGCATATTCTACCTATTTAAAAAATCAGCAATCACACTTATTTATTGAATATACTAGAGGTTTATATAAAGTTTTAGAGAGAATTAAAACTAAATATCCGCATTTGCCAATGATGCTTTGCGCCGGTGGTGGCGGAAGAACAGATTATGCATTCTTAAAATATTTCACAGAATTTTGGGCAAGTGATAATACAGATCCGTATAATAGAGTATTTATTCAGTGGGGTTTCTCGCAGTTTTTTCCAGCTTTTACGATCTGTAATCACGTAACATCATGGGGCAATCAGTCTATTAAATTCAAAACAGACGTTGCCATGATGGGTAAATTAGGTTTTGACATTAATATAAAAGAACTGAAAGAAAAAGAATTAAAATATACTCAGGATGCAGTTGCAAATTACAAAAGATTAAGTTCTGTAATCTGGCATGGCGACATGTATCGAATTGTTTCTCCTTACGAAGACAGCCGCGCAGTATTAATGTATGTTGATGAATCAAAAGATAAAGCCGTTTTATTTTCGTATACGCTTCATCCTCTTTATGATCCACAATATAATTTGGTTCGTTTTCAAGGTTTAGATGCCAACAAAACCTATAAAGTAGAAGAAATCAATTTAATGCCTGAAGGAAAGAAAACGCTTGAAGAATCTGGAGAATCTTTTACAGGAGAATATTTGATGAATGTAGGTTTAAGAGTTTCCTCTTCGAAAGTAGAATCAAGTGTTGTGCTTGAAATCACAGCAGTATCTGGGAATTAAAAAAAGATTTTTTATATAGCAAATCAGCTGTTTGATCTCGTTAAGATGAGATTAAACAGCTTTTTTTTTCACGCAGATTAAAAATGATTGAAGCAGATTTATACAGATTTTTTATAATCATTTAAAAATTAATAATCTGTGGCAAAAAAAATCGCGGCTTTGTGACTTTGCGAGCAATTTTTCTCTCGCAGATTTAGCAGATTTTATAGATTTTTTTTATCTGCTTTAATTTTTTAATCTGCATGAAATATTTATGCGTACAGATTATAAAAATCCTTTAAATCTTAGTAATCTGTGGCTAAAAAAAACTTTGTGGCTTTGTGACTTTGCGAGCAATTTTTCTCTCGCAGATTTAGCAGATTTTATAGATTTTTTTTATCTGCTTTAATTTTTTAATCTGCATGAAATATTTATGCGTACAGATTATAAAAATCCTTTAAATCTTAGTAATCTGTGGCTAAAAAAAACTTTGTGGCTTTGTGACTTTGCGAGCAATTTTTCTCTCGCAGATTTAGCAGATTTTATAGATTTTTTTTATCTGCTTTAATTTTTTAATCTGCATGAAATATTTATGCGTACAGATTATAAAAATCCTTTAAATCTTAGTAATCTGTGGCAAAAAAAACTTTGCGACTTTGCTAGCAATTTTGTCACACAAATTACAAATTCAGCTTTCTATATTGCAAAGGCGAAAGCTGTTTTAATTCCTTAAACTTTCGGTTAAAATTGGAAATATTATTGAAACCGCATAATTCGGCAATTTCCAGAACAGAGAGTTCTTCATTATTAGATAATAATTTTGCGGCTCTCTCAATACGCACTTCAATTAAAAATTGAAAAAAAGACTTGTTGGTCCGGACTTTAAAATACCGGCAGAAAGCATTTTTCGTCATACTGGCGATCGAGGCAATTTCATCAAGCGTGATATTTTTATGGAAATTGGTCATGACATATTCAAACACAATCTGCATTCTTTTTCCTTCATTATCTGTTATTTTCTTTTGATACAAATAATTAGAAAGCGGAGTAGTTTCTGATGCTGAGAGCCATTTTAAAATATCCAGAAACAGTATAAAACGCGTATAGCTGTCGGCTTTTTTTAGTTTCTTAAAATACTTGACTACTTTTTTTGGCGCATTATGGATTATGAATCCGTTTTTACTGCTTTCTAAAATTGGATGGATATTTCTAAAAGTAGGCAATTCAAAAAAATCTCTTCCAAACGAATTGAATGTAAAGAATAAGGTACGCATTACAGAGATTACATTTTCTTGAACGTCGCTTCTAAAAACATGAGGCAGATTGCTTCCAATTACGAGTATATCACCTTCACGATATTGCGAAATGGTGTCACCTGCAAAAACGGCTCCTTCTCCCTTTTCTATAAAACTAATTTGAATTTCTTCGTGCTGATGTAATTTATCATAAAATGATACTTCGATATCTTCTTGATATATAAGGGGATCTTCTCCAGATTTTGGAATTTTAAATGGGAAAACTTTCATGTAGTGGTTAGTTAGTTATAATCAAATATATTGCATTTGAATAAAAAAATGATGCTATAATGTTCTATTTTTTGAATTTTACCACCATAGAGGGTAATATAGTATCATTTTGTGGTAATTTTTAAAAGGTGCGCTCTATTGTTTCTAGATAATTTTGGCCTTAATAAAAAATTAAAATTATGAGTATTCAATGGAATGGCGTTATGCCAGCGGTAACTACAAAATTTACTGCAGATGACAAATTAGACTTCAATATGTTTGAAGTTAATATGAAGGCACAATTAAATGCTGGAGTTTCAGGAATTATTTTAGGAGGCACTTTAGGTGAAGCCAGCACACTTTTAGAAGAAGAAAAAAGAGAATTAGTAAAACATACTGTTGCGCTAACAGAAAATAAAGTGCCTGTAATTATGAATATTGCAGAGCAGTCTACAAAAAATGCAATTTTAGCTGCCAATAAAGCTGAACAAGATGGAGCAAAAGGATTAATGATGCTTCCTCCAATGCGCTACAAAGCATCTGATTTTGAAACGGTTACTTTCTATAGTGAAGTGGCAAAAAACACTTCGCTTCCTATCATGGTTTACAACAATCCAGTTGATTATAAAATTGAAGTAACTCTAGATATGTTTGAAGAATTATTAAAATATGATAACATTCAAGCAGTAAAAGAATCAACTAGAGATATCTCTAACGTTACTAGAATGATCAACCGTTTTGGAGATCGTTTAAAAATATTATCTGGAGTTGACACACTAGCATTAGAAAGTCTATTTATGGGCTCTGACGGATGGGTTTCTGGATTGGTTTGCGCTTTTCCAGAAGAAACAGTGGCAATTTACAAATTAGCAAAAGCAGGAAGATTTGATGAAGCGTTGAAAATCTATAGATGGTTCTTGCCTTTATTAGAATTGGATATTAATGCATTTTTGGTTCAGAATATCAAATTAGCAGAAGTTGCAACAGGAATTGGTTCAGAATATGTTCGTGCGCCAAGATTGCCATTGCAAGGAGCAGAAAGAGAAAGAGTTCTAGCGATTATCGCTGAAGGATTACGTACTAGACCAACTTTGCCAGATTATAAAAATTTATAACAGCATATTAAAAAGATTGGCTGTGCTTTTTTAGTTTTCAGTCTCAGATTTCAGCTTTCAGTCGCAGTCTCAGTTTTTCAGTTTCCATTTACGGTCAGGGTTTTCGGTCGCTGTTTTACTGGGGCTGCGACTGAAACTTGAGATTAATACAGAGGCCGAAAACTAAAATTGCTCTTAATTCATTTATAAGATAAAAACATGATTACAGGAAAAAATTATATAGGAAGTCAGCTTAAAGCAAGCGGTTCAAAAACCTTAAAAACGTTTAATCCGTTATTAAACAAAGAAAATCCGTGGGTTTTTACAGAGGCGACTCAAGATGAAATAGAGGAAGCGGTTATTTTGGCCAATCAGGCATTTGCGAGTTATAAAAAATATTCAGGTGTTGAAAAAGCTAGATTTTTAAACGCAATCGCTGAAGAAATTTTGGCTTTAGGAGATACTCTTTTAGATCAATACTGCACTGAATCAGGTTTTCCGAGAGGTAGAGCCGAAGGGGAGCGTGGCCGAATGATCGGTCAGTTAAGAGCTTTTGCCGAAATGCTTACAGAAGGAAGTTGGGTTCAAGCAACAATAGATACTGCAATAATTGACAGGCAGCCTGCGCCAAAAGAAGACTTGCGTAAAATGTTAGTGCCTCTGGGACCAATTGTGGTTTTTGGATCAAGTAACTTTCCTTTTGCATTCTCTACAAGCGGAGGAGATACAGCTTCAGCTTTGGCTTCGGGTTGTCCAGTTATTGTAAAAAGTCATTCGATGCATATTGGAACAGGCGAAATGGTTGCTTCGGCAATTATTAAAGCGGCTCAGAAAACCAATATGCCAGAAGGTGTTTTTTCAAATCTTATAGGAGACGGAAGAACGCTTGGAACGAGTTTAGTTAAACATCCATTAGTAAAAGGAGTAGGTTTTACAGGAAGTATTAAAGGAGGCCGTGCTTTGTGCGATTTGGCAGCACAGCGTCCTGAACCAATTCCAGTATTTGCCGAAATGGGAAGTATAAATCCAGTAGTGCTTTTACCTAATGCATTGAAAAAGAACAGTCAAAAATGGGCGACAGCTTATGCAGGTTCCATTACTTTGGGAGCGGGACAATTTTGCACTAACCCAGGATTATTAATAGCTTTAAGAGGTGAAGAATTGAATGACTTTGAAGAAAATCTTAATCAAGCTATCGAAAAAATCCAACCTGGCTGTATGTTGCATCCTTATATTTATGCTGATTTTAATAGCGGAATAGCAAAGATTGAAGAACAGAACGGGGTTTCAAAAATCGCACAGTATAAAGGAGAAACGACACCAAATCATGGTACTCCAACAGTTTTGAAGGTTGATGGCAAGGAATTTTTAGAAAATAAAATATTGCATAATGAAGTTTTTGGTCCATTTTCTATTTTAATAGAATGCGAAAATGAGACTGAATTAATAGAAGTAATTTCTAAGCTAGAAGGACAGCTAACAGGAACAATTATAAGTGAAGAGAACGAAATTGAAACTCATAAAGAGATCATTTCTGCTTTGCAAAATCGTGTGGGCCGTTTAATTTTTAATGGAGTGCCTACAGGAGTCGAAGTTTGTGCTTCTATGCTTCATGGAGGACCTTATCCCGCATCGTCAGATTCACGCTACACAGCCGTTGGTATACATGCAGTTTACAGATGGGTAAGACCATTAAGTTATCAGAACTGGCCAAATGACTTGTTGCCTGCTGAATTGCAAAACGAGAATCCGCTGCAAATTGTTCGTACAATAAATAATAAACTAACACTATCTCAAATATAAATGGTAAAGAAAACTTTTTTTTGCGTAGATGCTCATACGTGCGGTAATCCTGTTCGGGTTGTTGCCGGTGGCGGACCAAATCTACAAGGTAATTCGATGAGCGAAAAACGGCAGCATTTCTTAAAAGAATTTGACTGGATCCGTAAAGGATTAATGTTTGAGCCTAGAGGGCACGATATGATGAGTGGCAGTATTTTATATCCGCCAAGCGATCCTAAAAACGATGTTGGGATTTTATTTATAGAAACTTCAGGCTGTCTGCCAATGTGTGGACACGGAACAATTGGAACTATTACAATTGCTGTCGAAGAAGGTTTGGTTACTCCAAAAGTTCCCGGAATTATCAAAATGGAAGCTCCTGCAGGTTTAGTGCATATCGAATATCAGCAGACAGGCAAAAAGGTAGATTGGGTACGTCTAACCAACGTAAAATCTTATCTAGCTGCCGAGGGTCTTACTATTGATTGTGAAGAATTAGGTGAGATTGTTTTTGATGTGGCTTATGGAGGAAATTACTACGCTATTGTCGATCCGCAAAAGAATTTTTCTGGGATTCAGGATTTTACAGCAAGTAAAATTGTTCAGTATAGTCAGGAAGTACGCCAAAAGATCAATGAAAAATATCCAGATTATTTCATTCATCCAGAGAACGATACAATTCGAGATGTATCACATATGTTATGGACAGGAACGCCTATAGATGCGACTTCATCAGGAAGAAATGCTGTTTTTTATGGTGATAAAGCAATTGATCGTTCGCCATGCGGAACAGGAACATCGGCAAGAATGGCACAATTGCATGCTAAAGGAAAATTAAAAAAAGGAGAAGAGTTTATTCACGAAAGTTATATTGGAAGCAAATTTATTGGAAAAGTGGTAGAAGAAACTTCTATTGGAGATATTCCGGCTATTGTTCCAAGCATACAAGGCTGGGCCAAAGTATACGGATACAATAATATTATAATTGATGAAAGTGACGATCCATACGCTTTTGGATTTCAGGTTATTTAAAAATCAATTGACAATATAATTAAGCTGTTGGTTAAATTAAATTATTGTTTTTTGAATAGTCCCTAGTTTTAATTAAGGGATTTTAGAAATTGTAAATTGGATGGGCTTTAGCCAAATTAACGTGGTTGTTGTTGAAGCTAAAACCATCTTTTTGCAATTTTAATTATCACCATCGTCATTAAATTAAGAGATTTTCGCATTCAGATTGGAACTGAGAATTAAATAATAATGTTCAGATATAGCGCGTGGTTTTAACCACGGGTACATATAGATTGTTTTTTGATTGTGTTCCCTTGGTTGAAACCACGGGCTATGTTTAAAAATGGAAGCGAAAAAAATAATTTCTAAGTAAAGACAGATGCAATTGATTTTAGCTTAAAGAAATAAATAATTTCATTCAACAGATTTAAAATATAATTAGTAGTTCAAAGAACTCTTAACGAATTAAAATTTATGAAAAAAGTTGCTGTTATTGGCGGTGGAATTATTGGCTTATGTTCTGCCTATTATCTTGCAAAGGAAGGTTACGAGGTGAGTGTATTTGATGAATCTGATATGAGCAATGGCTGTTCATACGGAAACGCAGGTATGATTGTACCATCGCACATAATTCCGTTGGCACAACCGGGTATGATTGCTCAGGGAATAAAATGGATGTTTGACAGCCGCAGTCCGTTTTATGTAAAACCACGTTTAAGCAAAGATTTAATAAACTGGGGAATGCAGTTTTATAAACATGCCAATTTACGTCATGTAGAAAATGCAATGCCTGCTTTACGTGATCTTTCTTTGCTAAGTAAAGAGTTGTATCAAGATTTTGCCAGGGAGAATAATTCTTTCTTTTATGAAGAAAAAGGGCTCTTAATGCTTTATAAAAGCGATAAAGTAGCAGAAGAAATGCACCATGAAGGCAAAGAAGCAGAACGTCTTGGACTTGAGGTAGACTATCTTTCTAAATCAGAAGTAGCGCTTTTAGAAAAAGGAACTAATACAAATGTAATTGGGGGAGTTCATTATAAAAGTGATGCACATTTGTATCCACAAAAGTTTATGGCTTTCATTAAAGAAGAATTAGTTCGTTTAAAAGTCGAAATCCATTCGCAAACCAGCGTTAGAGATTTCGTTTTGGAAGGAAATAAAATTGAAAAAATTGTTACCGATAAAGGACTTTTTAGAACTGACGAAGTGGTTTTGGCATCAGGATCTTGGAGTCCTTTTTTGGCTAAAAAATTAAATATCTCAATTTCTATTTTGCCAGGAAAAGGATATAGTTTTACTTTAAAAGATAAATCTCAAAAGCCAAGTATTCCGTCTATTTTATGTGAAGGAAAAGTAGCTGTAACTCCAATGTCTAATGATATAAGATTTGGTGGAACTATGGAAATAACACACACCAAAGACAATAAAATAAATGCAAACAGGCTTCAGGGAATTATAAGTAGCATTAATGATTTTTATCCCGATATGAAAGTGGAAATGCCAAAAACTGAAGACACTTGGTTTGGGTTTAGGCCCTGTACACCATCAGGAATGCCAATTATTGCCAGAGACAAAAAAGTTGTAAATTTGACCTTAGCAACAGGACATGCCATGATGGGATTAAGTCTCGCACCGGCAACAGGAAAAATTATAACAGAGATTATTTCTGGTAAACCGACTTCTGTAGCTATTGACAGATTCCAAATATAAAATATGAGATACAGCCAGATTCCGGTTTCTTTGTTTATTGAAAACCGAAAAAGATTTACCCAAAAAATGAAGCCGAATAGTTTGGCTATTCTAACTTCAAACGACGTAATGCCTAATAACGCAGATGATGTTATGGGCTTT
>RCUH01001541.1_pt1 | contig 16556 bp, 19 predicted proteins | sample 2166191 | NCBI WGS metagenome assembly RCUH01 (sample SAMN09932848, study PRJNA488358) | compost metagenome | feature: garden; material: soil; isolation source: compost soil in an enriched community after 214 h of incubation | place: Germany: Experimental Botanical Garden Goettingen | collected...
TCGACCGCTCTGGCTCATGCCCCGCAGGCCTGGACCGGCCCGCAGGCGCCGGCCGCGCCGACGCCTCAGAACACGCCCCTGGGCCTGCCCCGCGCCCTGCCCCCCATCCCGGCCCCGACCGCCGAAACCTACCCCGGCGTCATCAAGTATGAGGTCGACGCGACCGACGTGGAGCGCAAGATCGTCCGCGTCCGCCAGACCATCCCGGTCACGGCCGGGCCTCTGGTCCTGCTCTATCCCAAGTTCCTGCCCGGCAACCACGCCGCCACCGGCCCGATCCAGCTGATCTCCGGCGTGACCGTGACCAGCGGCGGAGCTCGCATCGACTGGCTGCGCGACACCATCGACCCCAACGCCTTCCACGTGGACGTGCCCCAGGGCGTGACCGAGATCGTGGTCGAGTTCCAGTGGCTGACCCAGCCCGACAACGCGACCTGGCGCGTGGTCATGACCCCCGAAATGGTCAACCTGCAGTGGGAGAAGGCGCTCCTCTACCCGGCCGGCTACCGCTCGACCGGCATCACCTTCGCCCCGTCGATCCGACTGCCGGAAGGCTGGAAGTACGGCGTGGCTCTGGACACCGAGCGCTATGAGAACGGCGTGGCCACCTTCCGCCCCACCGACCTCTACTCCCTGATCGACAGCCCCCTGTTCGGCGGCGCCCACTTCCAGCGCATCGAGATCGACCCCAGAGGCGAGGCCGTCCACCTGAACATCGTCGCCGACGCGGCCAAGAACCTGGCCCCGACGCCGGAACAGATCGGCAAGTTCGAGAGCCTGGTCGCCCAGACCGACCGCCTGTTCGGCGCCCGTCCCTATGACCGCTACGACTTCCTGGTCGCCGCCACGTCGAAGATGGGCGGCATCGGCCTGGAGCATCACCGCTCGTCCGAGAACTCGGTCCCGACCGACTTCTTCACCAACTGGGGCAAGGACCTGGGCGCCGTCGGCCTCCTGCCGCACGAGTTCGTCCACGCCTGGAACGGCAAGCGCCAGCGTCCCGCCGACGAACTGACCGCCAACCACAACATCCCGACCCAGAACACCCTTCTGTGGGTCTATGAAGGCCAGACGGAATACTGGGGCGACGTCCTGACCGCCCGCTCGGGTCTGGCCTCCAAGGACGACATCCTGGTCAGCCTGGCCGAGAACGCCGCCTTCTACGACAACCAGCCGGGCCGCGAATGGCGTCCGCTGCAGGACGTCAACAACCACAACCTGCTCGGCTACCGGACCAGCAATCCCTATTCCTCGTGGATGCGCGGCACCGGCGACTACTACCGCGAAAGCCTGCTGATCTGGCTGGACGCCGACACCCTGATCCGCGAGGCCACCGACGGCAGGAAGTCGCTGGACGACTTCGCCAAGGGCTTCTTCGGCGGCGACGACGGCTCCTGGGCCCCGCGCGGCTACACCTTCGAGGACGTGGTCGCGGCCCTTAACGCCGTCCATCCCCACGACTGGACCGGCTTCCTGCGCACCCGCCTGGACGCCAATGGCCCCGACGCCAAGGCCCCGCTCGACGGTCTGGCGCGCGGCGGCTACCGCCTGACCTACACCGACAGCCTGACCGCCGCCGAGAAACGCATCCAGAGCGGCTGGGACAGGGACTTCCAGTATTCCCTGGGCTTCACCCTGTCCTCGTCGAACAAGCTGACCGGCGTCCGCTGGGGCGGCCGCGCCTTCGAGGCCGACATCGGTCCCGGCTGGGAACTGGTCGCCGTCAACGACCGCGCCGCCTCGGCCGAGGTCCTGCGCGACGCCGTCACCGCCGCCAAGGGCACGACCGCGCCGATCAGCCTGCTGCTCAAGAACGGCGACCGCTACCGCACCGTGGCCTTCGACTACCACGACGGCCTGCGCTACCCGCGCCTGGAGCGTATCCCCGGCACGCCGGACCGCATCGGCGACATCCTCAGCCCCCGTCGCCGCTAGGCCACGCCAGAAACAGAAACGGCCCGGGATCGCTCCCGGGCCGTTTTCGTATGACTCTCACTTAGGCTTTCAGCAGCTTCAGCAGGGCTTCGGCGGCTTCCCGCGAGGAGGCCGGGTTCTGCCCCGTGACCAGCGCCCCGTCCGTCAGGACGTAAGAACTCCAGTCCGCCCCCTTGCTGTAGCGCCCGCCGTTGGCGGCCAGCATGTCCTCCACCAGGAAGGGCACGACTTCGGTCAGGCCCACAGCCTCTTCCTCGGTGTTGGTGAAGCCGGTGACAGCCCGCCTCTTGACCAGCGGCTCGCCGTCCGCGCCCTTCACGTCCTTCAGCACGCCCGGCGCATGGCAGACGAAACCCGTCGGCTTGTCCGCAGCGGCAAAGGCCTCGATCAGACCGATGGAGGCCGGATCATTGGCCAGATCCCACAGCGGGCCGTGACCGCCGGGGTAGAAGACGGCGTCGAAATCCTCAGCCTTCACATCAACCAGTTTGACCGTGTTCGCCAGCAGGCCTTGCGCCTCCGCGTCGGCCTTGAAGCGGCGGGTGTCGTCGCTCTGGGCGTCTTCGGCGTCGCTCTTGGGGTCCAGCGGCGGCTGCCCGCCCTTGGGCGAGGCGATGACGATCTCGGCCCCGGCGTCCTTAAGGGCGTAATAGGGGGCGGCGAACTCTTCCAGCCAGAAGCCGGTCTTGTGGCCGGTGTCGCCGAGTTGGTCGTGCGAGGTCAGGACCATCAGGATCTTCATGGGGGGCATCCTTGTGTGAGGGGTTCAGATGGTCCCGCCCTCCCCGTCCCGCCAGTCTCGCGCAAAAGAAAACGGGCCGGCGGTTTCCCTCCGACCCGTTCCTTGAAGTCTGAGCCTCGGCCCGAGGGCCGAAGCGCAAAATCCGATCTTACTTGATCTGGATCTTGGCGCCGGCTTCTTCGAGCTTCTTCTTCAGCTCTTCAGCGACTTGCTTCGAGACGTTCTCGACGACGTTCTGCGGAGCGCCTTCGACCAGGTCCTTGGCTTCCTTCAGACCCAGGTCGGTGCGGACGCCGCGGACTTCCTTGATCACGTTGATCTTCTTGTCGCCGCCGTCCACCAGGACAACGGTGAACTCGGTTTGCTCTTCAGCAGCTTCAGCCGGAGCAGCAGCGCCGCCAGCAGCAGCAACGGCGACCGGTGCGGCAGCCGAAACGCCCCACTTGTCTTCCAGCAGCTTCGACAGTTCAGCGGCTTCCAGGACGGTCAGAGCCGACAGTTCTTCAACGATCTTGGCGAGATCAGCCATTTTAGTCTTCCTTCGGTAGGATGAGGTTCAGAGAGATATGCAGAGATGACGAGGCTTAGGCGGCGTCTTTGGTCGCGTAGGCGTTGAAGACGCGAGCCAGTTGGCCGGCGGGTGCTTGCAGGACGCCAGCAACCTTGGTCGCCGGAGCTTGCAGCAGGCCGATCAGCTTGCCACGCAGTTGGTCCAGCGACGGCAGCTTGGACAGGGCGTCGACGCCAGCAGCGTCCAGCACCTTGTCGCCCATGAAGCCGCCGATGAGCTTGAACTTGTCGTTGCCCTTGGCGAATTCAGCCGCGACCTTCGCAGCGGTGACCGGATCAGCGGCGTAGGCGATGCCCACCGGACCCTTGAACATGTCGTGGTAGGCGCTGCCTTCCTCGACGCCCAGCGCCTTGAGCGCCAGACGGTTCTTCACCACCTTGAACGCGCCGCCTTCTTTACGAAGGCGACCACGCAGGTCTTCCATCTCCGCAACGGTCAGACCCAGGTTGTGGGTCACGACCACGGCGCCCGCGTCGGCGAACACGCTCTTCAGCGATTCGATCGACTCGGCTTTTTGTGCGCGGTCCATTGCGGTCTCCAGTTTTGGTATTCGCCGTCGGGCTAATTCCCGACGACGGATTTGGCATAAGCGCCATGCATCGCTGCACTGCGTTCAGGCCGGTCTTATTGTCCGAAGGAAGCGTGGCCTGTCCGGCCGAGAACGGCTGGACGAAGGTCTTTGCATCCCCATCTCCCCACGGCGCCAGAGGGCTCTCTGGACGATTATGACGCGGGTGGCCCCCACGTCCCGAAGTTCTCGGACAGGATCCGCCACGGCCGAAGCCTTGGCGAGAAGCCGCGCTCTATACACGGCCTGACGGCGAAATCAACGGGGCCGCCGAGATCAGGGACGAAAATCCCGGATCAACTGGGCCAGATCAGGCTCATGCACCGATGCGGCGGCCTCAGTCTGCGGCATCCAGCGACGTTCGCGCTGCAGGTCCTCGGGCCAGGCGCCCAGCTGGATCAGAACCTCCAGCGGATAGACGGCGACAACGCAAGCCTGGGTATCACCCGACTTCAGCCGTTTGGCGTAGCGGAAATGGCCCACGGGGTCGCCCAGCGTCTCGCCCTGGACGCCCGCCTCTTCATAGGCCTCCTGAGCCGCCGCCTGGGGGTCGGTCTTGCCGACCATGCGGCCGCCCTTGGGGATGACCCAGCGGCGCGTCTCCCGCGAGGTGATCATCATCACCTCGACGCCGTTCTCGCCCTGACGCCAAGGCAAGGCCGCGACCTGACGGGTCTCGGAGGTCTCTGTTCGGGGCAGCGCGGTCATCAGGTCAGGAAGAAGCCGCCGAGGAAGTAGAAGAGCGCGCCGATGGCCGCAGCCGCGGGCATGGTGATGAACCAGGCGGTGACGATGCTCCTCGCAACGCTCCAGCGCACGGCCGACACCCGCTTGGCCGCGCCCACGCCGACAATGGCGCCGGTGATGGTGTGGGTCGTCGAGACCGGAATGCCCATGCTGGTCGCCGCGAACAGGGTGATGGCCCCGCCCGTTTCGGCGCAGAAGCCCTGCTGCGGGCTGAGCCGGGTGATGCGCGAGCCCATGGTGTGAACAATCTTCCAGCCGCCGAACAGGGTGCCCAGAGCGATCATGGCCTGGCAGGTGATGACCACCCAGAAGGGCACATGGAACTCGCCGCCCAGCATGCCGCGCGAATATAGAAGAATTGCGATGATCCCCATGGTCTTCTGCGCGTCATTGCCGCCGTGGCCCAGCGAATAGGCCGAGGCCGAGACGAACTGCAGACCGCGGAAGATCCGGTCCGCGAAGGCGGGGTTGGCCTTGGCGAACAGCCAGGAAACGATCAGCACCAGCAGCAGGGCCAGCAGGAAGCCGATGGCCGGCGACATGAAGATGGCGCCCACCGTCTTCAGCACCCCGGCGACGACCACGGCGCTGGTCCCCGCCTTGGCGATGCCCGCGCCCAGCAGGCCGCCGACCAGGGCGTGCGAGCTGGACGACGGAATGCCCGCAATCCAGGTGATGACGTTCCAGAGGATGGCTCCCATCAGGGCGCCGAAGATCACCTGATCCGAGATCACGTCGGGCGAGATGATCCCCCGCCCGATCGTGTCGGCCACGTGCAGGCCGAAGAAGAGGAAGGCGATGAAGTTGAAGAAAGCCGCCCAGCCAACCGCGTAGATCGGCGGCAGGACCCGCGTGGCCACGATGGTGGCGATGGAGTTGGCCGCGTCGTGAAGCCCGTTCAGGAAGTCGAACAGCAGGGCGACGCCGATCAGGAAGACCAGGATCAGGAGGGCGTGATCCATCGGACCCTACAGGTGCTCGACCAGGACGCCGTTGATGCGGTTCGCCACATCCTCGAAGCGGTCGATGATCTTCTCGAGGTGGTCATAGACCTCGCCGCCGATGATGAACCACAGCGTATTGCCGCCGGTCATGTCGTGGCGGTGCTGTTCGTACAGGGCCTTCATGCCCTCGTCGTAGAGGGTGTCGCTGCGGCTTTCGAGGCGGGCGATCTGTTCGGTCAGTTCGTTCAGACGCTCGTGGTTCTTGCGCATGGCCGGCAGCAGGGCGACCGCCTCCGCCGTCAGGGCGCCGCACTGGACGGCGATGTCGGCCAGCTCGCGCATCTTGGGGGCGAACTCGCGCATCTCGTACAGGGTGACGACCTTGGCCGTCTTCTGCATCTGGTCGATGGTGTCGTCCAGCGAATTGGTCAGGCCACGAATATCCGAACGGTCAAACGGGGTGATGAAGCTGCGGCGCACGGCGAACAGGACCTCGCGCGCGACATCGTCGGCCTCATGCTCATGATCCACGATCTTCTGGCACCAGTCGGGCGTGGCCTCGCCGCCGTCCATCATGCCGCGCAGGGCCTCGGCTCCCTTCACCAGGGTGGCGGCGTGGGCGTCGAACAGGCGGAAGAAGTTGTCTTCCTTGGGCAGCAGCGCCTGGAACCAGCTCAGCATCAGTCGTCTCCGAAAGGGCCGCGCGCGGCGACTGCGCCCCAAGACCGGATTTACCCCCCCGCCGTCAAGTCGTCCGAACACGGAAATCGTTCACTGGCAGAATACGGGCTCAGCGGACCCGGATGGCGTCATAGCCGGCCTGAGCCAAAGTCACCTCGGGCATCCGCGTTTCGGCCCAGTCAATCACGGGCTGCAAGGCCTGAACCAGGGTAAGGCCCAGCGGCGTGACAGCGTAGGTGACGGACACCGGAACCGTCGCCTCGACTGAACGAGTCGCCAAGCCGTCCCGCTCCATCTGCCGCAAGGTCTGGCTGAGCATCTTCTGCGACACGCCCTCGATGCGCCGCTTCAGGGCGTTGAAACGCATCGGCTCGTCCGCCAGCGTCGTCAGCAGCAGAACGGTCCACTTGTCCGCGATGCGGTCCAGCAGCAGCCGCGTGGGACAGTTGGCGGCATAGACGTCGCCGCGCCATTCGACCCCTGCGGTTACCGCCGGGTGACCAGATGAGATTTCGGTGCCTTCTTGCATGGAAACTTCCCATAGCACACCTGGTATCCATTGGTAACCTAATGGAGTCTCCACCATGAAAGTCGCAGTCCTCGGCGCCAGCGGTCGCGCCGGATCTGAAATCACCCGGGAACTGGCCGCGCGCGGTCACGCCGTCCTCGCCGTCGCCCGCAGGCCGGAAGCCATCCCTCATGTCGGCGGCGCGATCCCCGTCCCGGGCGACGCCTCTGACCCCGCAGCCCTTGCCGACCTCGTCCGCGGCTCGGACGCCGTTATCAGCGCCCTGCACTTCGATGTGCCGGCGGAGACCCTGCTGAACGCCCTCAAGGACGCGGGCGTGCCGCGCCTGCTGGTCACGGGCGGCGCCGCCAGCCTGGAGATCGCGCCGGGGGTCCGCCTGCTCGACGCGCCCGAGTTCCCCGCTGAATGGAAAAGCTTCGCAGAGGGCGGCGTGGCCTTCCTTGATCGCCTGCGTGTAGAGAAGGATATCGACTGGACCTTCTTCTCGCCCGCCGCCCTCATCGAAGAAGGCCCGCGCCTGGGTCACTACCGCCTGGGGACCGACCGACTGGTCGTTGACGCCCAGGGCGACAGCAAGATCAGCTTTGCCGACTACGCCATCGCCATGGTCGATGAACTGGAACAGCACCGCCACAGCCGTCAGCGCTTCACCGCCGCCTACTGAGTGTTCGGCCGGCGTCGGCTACTTTGTTGCAGCCGCCGCCTGCCCCTTCAGACCCTGGACCTCGGCTTTCATCGCCTGTCGTTGCTGCGCCGAGCATTCCAGCCGGTCGCAAAGCCGGTCCATGGCCCGGCTAAGGACCGCCGGCAGGACGTCCTGAGACACGGCGGTGATGCGGGGCATGGCTTCGTAGCTCTTGCGGACCATCGAACGGCCGACATCGCTTTCATAGAAGGCGACCAGGGCGCGAAGCTCTTCCAGGGTGAAGATATCGGCATAGACAGGGGCCATCGCCTTGAAGAGGGCAGGCATATAGTCCTGCATCATCTCGGACATGGTTTCCTCAACCGCGCGGGCCTCCGCAGGCGGCAGATCCTCGATAGAGGGGAACAGGCCGTTCAGGGATTGTCCGAGGGCCTCCCCCATGTCCTCAGCCTGCATCAGGGCGACGAAGCGATGGGCCAGATCCAGCCGCTCGGTCGCCTCGTCACGCGCCTGGGCCGCAAGGGGCGCGCCGAACAGGACAAGCGCCGCGCAAAGGCCGGTGATCAGTCGCAACATGGATAAAGCTCCCCCTGAGAACCCTGCCCTCGCCGCCTGAAAGATCGCCGGTCAATGAAAAAGCGGCGGAGATTGCTCTCCGCCGCTTTCGCAATTCAGACTGAGGTCCGAGATTAAGCCAGCGAAGCCGGATCGATCTTGAAGCCCGGGCCCATCGTCGACGACAGGGTGATGCGCTTGACGTACGTCCCCTTGGCGCCGGCCGGCTTGGCCTTGTTCAGAGCGTCCACGTAAGCCTTGACGTTGGCTTCCAGGGCGGCCTGATCGAAGGAGGCCTTGCCGATGCCGCCGTGGGCGATACCGGCTTTTTCGACGCGGAACTCAACGGCGCCGCTCTTGGCGTCCTTGACGGCTTGCGCCACGTTCGGGGTCACGGTGCCGACCTTCGGGTTCGGCATCAGGCCGCGCGGGCCCAGCACCTTACCGAGGCGACCGACCAGAGCCATCATGTCCGGCGACGCGATGACGCGGTCGAAGTCCATGAAGCCGCCGGCGATCTTTTCGTACAGATCTTCTGCGCCCACGATGTCGGCGCCGGCAGCCGTGGCTTCAGCAGCCTTGGCGTCCTTGGCGAAGACGGCGACGCGAACGTCGCGGCCCGTGCCCGAAGGCAGGTTCACAACGCCACGGACCTGTTGGTCGGCGTGACGCGGGTCAACGCCCAGGTTGACGGCGATTTCGATCGACTCGTCGAACTTGGCCTTGGCGTTGTCCTTGACGAGCTTGATGGCGTCCGAGAACGACAGCAGGTCCTGGGTGACGCCGGTACGGGCTTTCTGAGCCTTGGTTTGCTTAGCCATGGATTAGCCCTCCACCACTTCGATGCCGATCGCGCGGGCCGAACCTTCGATGATGCGCATGGCAGCGTCGATGTCGTTGGCGTTCAGGTCTTTCATCTTCGCTTCGGCGATCTCGCGCACTTGCGCTTGCGTGACCTTGCCGGCGAGTTCGCGGCCGACGAGCTTGGAGCCCGACTTAATGCCAGCGGCCTGCTTCAGGTAGAAGGTGGCCGGGGGAGTCTTGGTGATGAAGGTGAAGGACTTGTCCTGATAGACCGTGATCACGGTCGGCAGGGGCGTACCCTTGGCCACCTTCTCGGTGCGTGCGTTGAACTCCTTGCAGAAGCCCATGATGTTCACGCCGCGCTGACCCAGAGCCGGGCCGATCGGGGGCGAAGGCGTGGCCGAACCGGCCGCAACTTGCAGTTTGATATAGCCGAGAATCTTCTTGGCCATTGGTCTCTCCTATGGATGACCCCGACAGAAACTGAGGGGACCGGTGAGCCGTGGTGCGGCATGGCTGCCTCCCACGGATTTGCCGCCGGACGACTCGAAGGTCCTCTGGCGGAGGCGCGCATGTAGCAGGCAGGCCCTGGAAAGGCAAACCGGAGGGCGGCATTGCACTGCAAGGCGAAAAAAAACAGTGCAATTGGTGCAATCGCCGGCGGAGGAAACCGCCCACGCCGCCGCCTGCCGCAGAAGAGGGCTGCGGAAGCGAGGACCGGATCGGAGGGGCGGCCTGGCTCCACCCGCCGATCCTGGCGAAGGCCGGCAGTCGAAACGGCATTGCCCGCTCCTGACCGGCGGCGATGGAGGAAGATGGGGCGGTGAACGATGTCGATGACCATGCCGCGCAGTCTAGTCCTGGCCGGACCTGGGGCGCACCACCGGCGCCGAGACCCGGGCAATCCCGGAAATTTACAGGGTTTGGGACGCGGGATTAGGCACAACGGGCGGCGGATCGCGTGAGCCGGTTCGCGGCGGCGCTGCGTCCGACGACGAGAAGGGTGCGGCCCAAACGCAAAACGGCGGCCCGAAGGCCGCCGCTGCACGTCGTTCAGGCGATGATCGAAGCGATCAGCCGGCGGTCTTTTCGACCTGATTGTATTCCAGATCCACCGGGGTCGGGCGACCGAAGATGGAAACGGCCACGCGCAGGCGGGCGTTGTCTTCATCGACGCTCTCGACCTGACCGTCGAAGCTGGCGAACGGACCGTCGATGACCTTGACGGTCTCGCCGATGTCGAAGCGGATGGTGGGCTTCGGACGCTCGACGCCCTCTTCCACGGCGCCGATGATGTTCTGAACTTCACGCTCCGAGACCGGCAGGGGCTTGGTGCCGCCCGCAGCGCCCAGGAAGCCCGTGACCTTGGGCGTGTTCTTGACCAGGTGGTAGGCGTTGTCGGTCATCTCCATCTTCACCAGCACGTAGCCGGGGAAGAATTTGCGTTCCGAGTTCACCTTGCGGCCGCGACGGATCTCGACGACTTCCTCGGTCGGAACCAGGATTTCGGAGAAGGCGTCTTCCAGGCCTTGCTGCTTCGCCTGCTCGCGCAGTTGCTCCGCGACCTTCTTTTCGAAGTTCGAGTAGGCGTTGACGATATACCATTTGTGGCGGGGATTGGCCGCCGGCTTGGGCGCTGCATCAGTCATGTGCGCGTCTCCTTTATTGGCCGAGGCCGAGAATGAAGCGGGACGCAAAGCCCAGCCCCGTGTCGACGATCCAGAAGAAGGCCGAAGCGACGAGGACCATGATGAAGACCATCACGGACGTGATCCAGGTCTCCTTGCGGCTGGGCCAGACGATCTTGCGGGCTTCAGCACGAACCTGGCTGAAGAACTGGGCAGGAGATGTCTTTTTCTTGGGTGCAGGCGCGTCAACGGCGACCGTTGCGGCGCCGGATGCGGCGGCTGCGGTCTGGTTTCCCACGGTGCGGCGACCGCCGGGGGTCTTCGCCTTGGCCATATGACGTCTCTTCTACCTCTGGAACCTGTCGCCTCACATGGGAACTCCCAAGCGACCGCGACAGGGGGAATGGCAGGAGCGGAGGGACTCGAACCCACGACCCTCGGTTTTGGAGACCGATGCTCTACCAGCTGAGCTACACTCCTAGTGTCCCGGACAAAGATCAATGCGCCGTGAGCAAGCTCGACGGCGCTAACCTCGCCAGAGGGGGGCATATGCCTGACGGCCGAGGGCATTTCAAGGGGCGTTTCGCGATAACCACCGACAGATGCGCAGGTTTGTTCAGAACAGCCGCGCCACCGCGCTCGGCTCGTAGCTAACGCCGTTCACGACACGGTCGGGATCGCCGATCGAGAAGGTCTGGGCCCGGCTGCGGCCGTCGACCACGGCGACGGCTTCGACCCGTTCGGGAATCACCTTGACCACCGCGACCGCATCGCCGCCGGGCGCCCAGGGGCTGATTTCCGGCGAGCGTTTGATGATCAGATCGTTCAGGCGCTGGACCTCGTCGCCGTCCGTCACCTCCTCGGCTCGCCCGTCGATGGAGAGGCCGACCGCCTCGCCCTCCCCGGCCACGCCGCGCACGGCGACGCCCACGCGCGGGTCGGCCACGATGTTGCGCAGCTTCTCGCTGTCGCGGGCGGTGACGAAATAGAGGTTCAGCCCGTCGTTCAGATAACCCAGGGTGCTGGCCTGGGGCCGGCCGTCGACGCGATTGGAGGCCAGGGTCATCAGGCGTTGCCCGTCCAGCAGCTTCAGGACAGCGGCCACCGCCGCGCCGTGGATCGGAATGACGCTGGACGTCGGCTCGATGGTCATGACCTGAACTCCTTCACCTTTAGAACCTGCGGCGGGGTCGCCGGGTTCACCTTGACACAGATCAAGGCGTCTGGGCTCCGAGGGGGTGAAATGGTCGCATGACCGAGTCCCGCCCGCAGCAAGACGTTCGTTGGCCCGACGCCCCGCGTCTGGACGTCGTTCCCCTGACCGAGGCGGAAGCGCCCGCCGAGTTCGCGCTCGCGCGCATGTGGCGGCCGGATCTCGGGGCGGAGCAATGGCGCACCTTCCTGCGCGACTGGCGCGCCGCGCCGGACAGCCGCGGCATACTCAGCGCTCGCAACCAGCGCGGCGTTCTGGGATTCGTCAGTTGGTGGCGGCAGCCCGATCTCGAATACGGCGAGATCCTGTGGGCCGGACCCTTTGTGGTGCGCGAGATGGGGGTGCGCCCACTGGTGCGCCAAAGCCTGGCGGTAGAGCTGACGGCGCTGGCCCACAGGCTCGGCGCCAAGCTGCGCTACGCCGAAGACGCCGGCTAGGACAGCCTGACCTATTTCTCAAGCGAAGCCGGTTGCTCTAGACTGCAGCTGAACGCTGGAGTCGATGATGCCCGCCTATAACGCCGCCTCGGCCCAAGCTGACGAAATTCGCCTGGAGGACGTTAACCCCTGCTCGACCTGCGGGGCCCGTCCCTTGGGCGTCTGCGCCGACCTTAAAGGCCACGAACTTCAGGAAATGGCCTGCACCAGCGAGACGGTGACGGCCCTGCCGGGGCAGGCCCTGTTCCATGAGGGCGACCCCAACCCCTTTGTCTTCAACGTCGTCGAAGGCGCGGTGAAGCTGTATCGCCTGCTGCCTGACGGGCGGCGCCAGATCACGGGGTTTCTGTTCCAGGGGGACTTCCTGGGGTTGGGCGGTCGCGGTCCGTCCAGTTTCACCGCAGAGGCCCTGACGCCGATGAGCGCCTGTCGCTTTCGGCGCGGCGACTTCGACCAGCTGCTGAACGCCCTGCCCGCGCTGGAGCACCGTCTGGTGGCCATGGCCGGCGACGAGCTGATGGCGGCGCAGGAGCAGATCGTGCTGCTGGGCCGCAAGACGGCGCGCGAGCGGATCGCCAGCTTCCTGACCCGCCTGTCGGCGCGACAGGTGCAGCTGGGCGGCGCGGAAGGCCGGGTCCACCTGCCGATGACCCGCCTCGACATCGCCGACTATCTGGGCCTGACGATCGAGACGGTCAGCCGGGTCTTCACCCAGTTCAAGACCTCGGGCCTGATCCAGTTGCTGCCGAACAACGACGTGGCCCTGCCCGATCCCGAGGCGCTGAAGGCCCTGGGTGAAGGCGCGGCCTGAGCCGAAAAGAATGGGTGAAGTCGCCGCCTGATCCGAAAGGCGCGGCCTGGAGGGACGAAGGGGGCGCGAGCTGACGTCCCGCACCCCCCGCCCCGCATCGACGCGAAAGCTCTGACCTCAGAACTTCCGGCCGACGCCCACCGACACGACCCAGGGATCAAGGCTGACGCTGCTCTTCAGCGCGCCGTTGTTGATCCTGGCGTCCGTGTCGAACCAGACCTTCTTGGCGTCGAGGTTCAGGGTCCACGGCCCCGACAGGTTCCAGTCGGCGCCGGCCTGCAAGGCCATGCCGAAGCCGTCGTCCAGATCGACCTCGAAGCCGTTTTTGTCCTTGCCCTCGAAGAAGGCCATGTAGCTGACGCCGGCGCCGACGTAGGGGCTGATCGTCGCGTTCGGCGTCGGGCGGTATTGCAGCGTCACGATGGGGGGCAGGACCCAGGTCTCGTGCACGGCCACGTCGGTCGCCCCGCCCTTGGCGCGGACCTCATGCTGGGTGGCGCCGAGGATGGCCTCGACGGCCCAGTGGTCGGCGACGAAATAGGTGAAGCCCAGGGTCGGCATCCAGTCGTCGCTGACGTCGACCTTCAGGCCGCTGTCGGCGCCGGCGGCGGTGACGATGGCGTCGTCGGCCTGCGGCAGGACGCCGGTCATGCGGGCGGTGACGATCAGCGTGCCCTTGCCGACGGGCTCGGGGGCGGCGTTTTGCGCCGAGGCGGCGCCCGCCAGGGTCAGAACACTGGCGGCGGCCATAAGGGCGGCGGCGGTCTTCATCGGTATCATTCCCGACAATCGCCGGATCGAGGGAGGGTCCGGCTTCGATGTCGAAAACACCGTCGCACGGAGGCTGATCCCGACGCCTTGATCCAGCGCAAGTCTCAGGAAATACGCACGAAAAAGCCTCCCCGACCGAGGTCGGAGAGGCTGATGTCGTCGACGGGAAGGGTCAGGGTTCGGAGCGGCCCTCGTCCCCTTCGTCGAACAGTTGGAACTCGTGCCAGACGCCGTTCAGCACGCCGAACGCCACCGCCAGGCCGAGGCCCAGAATCCAGGCGAAATACCACATGAGATGATCTCCTTTCGCGGGATCAGTAGAGGTCGGGGTTGGTCTTGAGCGCCGCCGTGCTCGAACGGCCCCACAGCACCTTGTAGACCCAGGCGGTGTAGAGCAGGACGAAGGGCAGGAAGACCGCCACCACGATCAGCATGATGAACAGGGTCGTGTGGCTGGACGAGGCGTTCCACACCGTCAGGCTGGACTGCGGGTTGATCGAGCTGGGCAGGATGAAGGGGAACATCGACAGGCCGACGGTCGAGATGATCCCCACCGCCGAGGCCGAGGAGCCGCCGAAGGCCAGGGCCGGCGACCGGCGCCACATGCCGATCAGACCCGCCGCCGCACCGAGGAAGCCCAGGACCGGGGCGATGATCATCCACGGATAGAGGCCGTAGTTGTCCATCCAGGCGCCGGGCGCGGCCTCGACAGTGGTCCGCAGCGGGTTGGAGAAGCCCGCCGTGTCCAGGGCGCCGGTGATGCGGAAGCCGATGTCGCCGAAGGCGATGAACAGGCCGCCGACCGCGAACAGAGCCAGGCTGAGCAGACCGGCGACGGTGCCGATGGCGCGGGCGCGGTGCAGCACCGGCCCCTGCTCGCCCTTGATCGACAGCCAGGCCGCGCCATGCAGCACCAGCATGCAGACCGACAGCAGGCCGCAGATCAGGGTGAAGGGCGAGAACAGGCCCAGCAGCGTGCCCTCGTAGAAGGAGCGCAGATCGCTATCCAGACGGAAGGGCGCGCCCAGCATGACGTTGCCGACGGCGACGCCGAACACGAGGGCCGGGACGAAGCTGCCGATGAACAGGCCCCAGTCCCACATGGAGCGCCAGCGTTTGTCGGGGCGCTTGGACCGATACTTGAACGAGACCGGCCGCAGGATCAGCGCCGACAGCACCAGGAACATGGCCAGGTAGAAGCCGGAGAAGCTGACGGCGTAAACGAAGGGCCAGGCGGCGAAGATCGCCGCGCCGCCGACGATGAACCAGACCTGGTTGCCCTCCCAGGTCGCGCCGACGGTGTTGATCACCATGCGGCGCTCGTCATCCGTCTTGGCGACGAAGGGCAGCAGGGCGCCGACGCCCATGTCGAAGCCGTCCGTCAGGGCGAAGCCGATCAGCAGCACGCCCAGCAGTCCCCACCAGATCAGGCGGAGCGTGGTGTAGTCGAGGGGAAGTTCCATCTCTCTTGTTTCCTTGAACGACCGGGGTCAGGCGACCGCCGGTTCGCCTTCCGCCTGAGGTTCATCGACGATGTCGTGCTGGTTGAAGGGACCCTTCTTGACCGCCCGAAGGATCAGGCCGACCTCGATGACCGCCAGGGCGCCGTACAGGACGGTGAAGCCGATGATGGTGGTCCACAGTTGCGGCACGGACAGGCTGGAAGCGCCCAGGAAGGTCGGCAGGACGCCTTCCACGGCCCAGGGCTGACGGCCCACTTCGGCTAGGACCCAACCCGATTCGATGGCGATCCACGGCAGGGGGATGGCCAGAACGGCCAGGCGCAGGAACCAGCGCGTGTCGTGCTTGCGCAGGGTGCAGAGGACAAAGGCCGTGGCGAACAGGCCGATCATCAGGAAGCCGATGCCGGCCATGATGCGGAAGACCCAGAACATCAGCGGCACGTTCGGCACCGTATCCCAGGCCGCCTGCTTGATCTGCTCCGGCGTGGCCTGACGCGGATCGGCGACATAGCGCTTCAGCAGCAGGCCGTAGCCCAGGTCGTTGCGCACGGTTTCAAACTGAGCGCGCGCGGCCATGTCGGTGTGGTCCGCCTTGACCTTTTCCAGAGCATCGACGGCGATGACGCCGCGTTCGATGCGGTCTTCAGCGACAGCGACCAGCTCCAGGATGCCGATCACCGGCTTGTCGATGCTGCGCGTCGAGATCAGGCCCAGGACATAGGGAATCTTGACCTCGAAGTGGGTGTGGCGGTCTTCCATGCTGGGGATGCCGAAGGCGGTCAGACCGGCGGGCGCCGGTTCCGTGCGCCACATGGCTTCCAGCGCGGCCAGCTTCATCTTCTGGTTGTCGGTCAGGGCATAGCCCGACTCATCGCCCAGGACGACGACCGACAGCGAGGACAAGAGACCGAAGGCGGCGGCCACGGTCATCGACCGCTTGGCGAACCCGACGTGCTTGCCCTTCAGCAGATAGAAGGCCGAGATGCCCAGAACGACCACGGCGGCGCAGACGTAACCGGCCGAAACGGTGTGGACGAACTTGGCCTGGGCCACCGGATTGAAGATCACCGCCATGAAGTCCACGACCTCCATCCGCATGGTGTCGGGATTGAAGGCGGAACCGACCGGGTTCTGCATCCAGCCGTTGGCGATCAGAATCCACAGGGCCGACAGGTTGGTGCCCAGGGCCACCATGAAGGTGACGAACAGGTGCCCGACGCGCGGCAGCTTGTCCCAGCCGAAGAACATGAGGCCTACGAAGGTGGCTTCCAGGAAGAAGGCCATCAGCCCTTCGATGGCCAGCGGGGCCCCGAAGATGTCGCCGACATAGTGGGAGTAGTAGGACCAGTTCATGCCGAACTGGAATTCCATGGTCAGGCCGGTGGCCACGCCCAGGACGAAGTTGATGCCGAACAGCACGCCCCAGAAGCGGGTGATGGTCCGCCAGATGGGCCTGCGCGTCATCACATAGATGCTCTCCATGATGACCAGCATGAAGGAGAGGCCCAGCG
>RCUH01001543.1_pt1 | contig 16547 bp, 15 predicted proteins | sample 2166191 | NCBI WGS metagenome assembly RCUH01 (sample SAMN09932848, study PRJNA488358) | compost metagenome | feature: garden; material: soil; isolation source: compost soil in an enriched community after 214 h of incubation | place: Germany: Experimental Botanical Garden Goettingen | collected...
CCCAAGCCCCCTTTCCCGAGCATCCAGCTCGGGAAACCAAGGATGAGGGGATGGCCGACCACCACTCTAATGGATCAGCTTAAGGTCTTTACAATTTTCAATTCTGTGAGGCCACTATCTTCTCAGAAAATTTGCAAATAAAAATCTGTACTCAAAATGACGAGCAGTTCAGCTCGAAGTCAATCTAGACACAGCCTCCGATCTGTATTACTATGTGTTTATATTCGTTTCGAATGTGCCATACTCATGTGTGGTTTTTTTAATTGAGGTCTCTCCTCTAGCTGAGAGACATTTTTCGTCTTTATTAACGGCGAAGATTCAAAAATATAAATGATGTTCTTTTGATTTGGACATCACTCATAGTGAAGTTCGTCTTTTTTTTAAATCCTACATCTAGGATGTCTGGGCGGCAGTAAGAATGCTTTTTCTTCGTTTTCTATGAGGCCGAAGGAGGGTTATGAGTTTTCGCGGAAAAGCCGTGATTTCAATTGTCAGTCTTGTCTTGGTTTTAAAATTTCTTTTCTATTGGCTTAAGTCTGACATCCTTTTGTACAAGGAAGACTTGATCTACTATGCCCTCTGTCATCTCCGGCTGGTGGGATGGTCAATGCTAAGTTCTATTTTAGTCGGCGTCTTTGCGGGCGTGGTCTTGAGCAGAAAAGGATTCTCCCGCTACGCTGAAAAAGTCATTCAGCTCTTTAATATCGGAAACACAATTCCCTCCATGGCAGTTTTGGCGCTCGCTCTGGTATTACTAGGAATTGGTGATGGCCCCTCTATTCTTGCACTTTTTCTGGCTTCATTGCTTCCCATTGTCCGCAACTCTTTCGAAGGGCTGCGCAACATTTCTCCAGCACTGCTTGAGTCCGCGAAAGGCATCGGCATGACTCCTTTGCAAAGTCTTTTCCGTATAGAACTTCCCAATGCCACGCCAGTTATTCTTGCCGGTGTTCGCACGGCCTTAGCCATTAATGTGGGCACGGCTCCCCTTTCTTTTCTTATTGGTGGAGACAGCCTCGGCGGGCTGATTTTCCCAGGCATTTATCTCAATAACCAGGGACAACTTATTTTAGGCGCAGCAGCTACAGCGTTGTTGGCCATTATCCTCGATGGTCTCGTAACCTCGGCGGGCCATGTTTTCCTGAAGAGAAGAGGTTTAGCATGAAGACTCTTGTCACGGCTCTTTTACTACTTCCGGCCTTGGCCTTTGGGAAATCATTGAAAGTGGGAGGGAAAAACTTTACTGAGCAATTCCTGCTTGCCTCGATGACTTCAAAATATCTCGAGGCCCATGGTTATGACATCAATTTGAAAACGGGGTTAGGAACCCTCCTCATGAGACAAGCTCTCGAGGAAAAACAGCTGGATCTCGTCTGGGATTACACCGGCACCGCTTTGATAGTGTATCATCACGTTCAAGAAAAAATGACGGGCCAAGAAAGCTATGACAAAGCCAAAGCCCTGGATGCTCCGAAGGGGTTAATTTGGCTTGAGCCCTCTCGTTTAGACAATGGCTATGCACTAACCATGTCTCGTTCAATGGCAGAAAAATATAAGATTCAGACCATTGATGATCTTGCTTCTCGAGTTAAAGAAGAGCAGTTGTCGGCACCTGAAAAAAAACATCTCTTCGCAGTAGACTTTGAGTTTGCTTCTCGCCCTGACGGACTAAAACCGCTTCAAAAAAAATACGAGTTTGAATTCAAGCGTTCAGATATCAAACAAATGGATCCAGGGCTTGTCTACATGGCACTGAAGAATGAACAGGTCCTGGTCGGCTTGGCCTTTGCCTCGGACGGGAGAATCAGCGGCTTCGACCTGAAGGTGATTGAAGACAATAGAAGATTTTTTCCATCCTATTATGTGACTGCCGTCGTAAGAAAAGAAATCTTAGATAAGTATCCCGACCTGGCTCCTCTTCTCAATAAACTCGCAGCAAAGTTGGATACACCCACCATGACAGAATTAAATCGACGGGTGGATATAGACCACCAAACAATTGAACATGTCGCAGAAGATTTCCTGAAGAAACAGGGACTACTGAAATGAACATAATTTCATATCTTCAATCCGAATGGCCTTTCATTCTTAAACTCACCTATCAGCACATCACGTTAGTGGGCGTCGCGGTCGGAATGGCCATCGTTGTCGGCGTGCCTATTGGCGTATTGATGACCAGATATAGATGGATCGCCACACCTCTTTTGGCTATAGCCACAGTGATTCTGACTTTACCTTCCATCGCTTTGTTTGGATTTATGATTCCCATCTTTTCTAAGTTTGGTGAAGGCCTCGGAGTCTGGCCCGCCATTTCGGCCGTGTTTCTTTATTCTCTTCTGCCCATCTTACGCAATACCTACACGGCCCTTCTGCAGGTAGATAGCAGCATCAAAGAAGCAGGCCGCGGCATTGGGATGACTTTTTGGCAAAGACTGCGTTGGGTCGACTTGCCGCTTTCTGTTCCTGTTATTCTCGCAGGAGTCCGAACGGCCGTCGTGATGAACATCGGAGTCATGACCATCGCCGCCGTGATCGGTGCCGGCGGCCTCGGAGTTTTGATCTTGCGAGCCATCAGCCAAAGCAGTACTGAAAAACTTCTTGTTGGCGTCGTGGTCGTGAGCGGCTTAGCTATTTCTGCAGATTTATTTTTACAGTGGTTGCAACGAAAGTTGACACCTAAAGGAGTACAAAAAACATGATCGAACTAGATAAGTTATCAAAAACATTTGTACAAAAGAACACGCAGATCAAGGCCGTAGACTCTGTGAGTCTGACGGTTCCCAAAGGTGAAATTTGCGTATTTCTAGGTCCTTCTGGCTGCGGAAAAACAACGACCCTAAAAATGATCAATAGATTAATTCGCCCGACTTCTGGACGAGTGCTTGTGAATGATGAAGACACCACAGGGATTGACGAAGTCACGTTGCGTAGGCATATCGGCTATGTGATTCAACAGATCGGCTTGTTTCCAAATATGACAATTGAAGAAAATATCACGGTGGTCCCCCGACTTCTCGGTTGGGACAAAAACCGTTGCAAAGAGCGAGCTCGAGAACTCATGTCCATGGTCGCTATGGACCCACAAAAATACTTAAACCGCTATCCGAAGGAATTGTCAGGAGGACAACAGCAACGAATTGGAGTGATTCGAGCTTTGGCGGCAGACTCACCTATTTTACTTATGGACGAACCTTTTGGAGCTGTCGATCCGATCAATCGCGAATCCATTCAGAATGAATTTTTCCTTATGCAACGGCAACTGGGGAAGACAGTTATCATGGTCAGTCATGATATTGATGAAGCAATAAAGCTGGGCGACAGGATCGCTGTTTTTAGAGCAGGGAAACTGACACAATACGCTCACCCCGATGCTTTGCTCGCGAAACCTCAGGATGAGTTCGTTGCGGCATTTGTGGGACACGACCGCACGCTGAAGCGCTTATTACTTGTGAGAGCTCGAGAAGCCGCGGCTGACATTCCGACAGTAAAACCAAAAACCACTGCTTCAGAGGCTTTGGCTTTGATGGATGATCGCGACACTCGAACTCTGACGGTCGTTGGTGATGACAATCGAGCGCTGGGGTATATTGCGAGAAAAATGTTAAAGAATCCAAGTGCTCTTTGTGAAGAATATATTCAGGCCTTTAAAGCTACCGCTGCTCATGAAGAGAACCTCCGCATTCTGCTTTCTAGAATGTATGAGTTTAATTTAAGTTGGCTGCCGGTTTTGGATGACGAAGGTAAATACCTTGGCGAAGTGACTCAGGATTCTATCGCAGACTATCTGAGCTCGGGCAAGGCTCGCGGGCTCAGCTGAGGAATGTAGCTCCCTCACATGTGGTGATCCCAGGCCCCCTTTCCCGAGCATCCAGCTCGGGAAACCAAGGATTAGGGGATGCCCCTGTCCGAGAGATCTACGTACTTATTTTATACTCCCTGGTACTCCATCGAACATCAGGCCCACAGAAAAGTATGATCCGGAAAGATCCATTGTTTTTATATTGTTGCTCGCAGATCCCGAGCGAGTGAATCCATCCACCTTGTTAGATTCAAATCCACCTTCAAAAACTAAGTAGAACTGTTTATATCCAACGGCAAAAGATCCACCAGCTGCGGCGTAGGGGGTAGCTAACCAATCCCCTGATGCACGACGGGAGAACTCGCCATCTTGGCTGGAGGTTTTCACCTTGAGAGTGGTGTTGCTTCCTCCTACCCCAGCGAACACATCAAAGCGAAAGACGTCTGATTTCACCAAAGGCACTCTTGCCAACAAGAGAACCGAGTCTTGGTCTATTTTAGCGCTATAATCAGTGTTGGGATCCTTGGGGTTTTCTTCCGCGTCACCAAGTCTCTTGGTGTAGCGCATGCCCACGTCGAGATATTTGTAGAGAGGATATGTGATTTCCACGCCCAGACGAGTGGCGTTGTCCAATTTCTTTAAACCCTGCGCTTCGATCGTTTCATTCACATTGGTGGGATTAATGGTGTAGGTGCCGGCAAAAAGACGTCCTTGGACAGGAATCTCTTTAGCGAATGCAATGTTCGAAGAAAGCAGAGAAAGAAATAGAGCCGCCCATGCCATGGGAATTTTTGTCATAAATTGTCCTTTTAGAATTAGAACTCAGATTATGGCTGGCGAATCATGGAGCTCAAGTCCTGAGACCTTTTTACGACGTTGATCTGATGGAGAGAATTTGTTTAGAGAAACGAGAACACCTTAAAGCCCATTGCTTTTTACAAAAGCCTCCGAGAATTTAGAGAATAACCTCGCTTTCTTTGACTCTGAGTCAGAACTGAACCACTGTATTCCCAAAAAGCTACTCCATCCCTACCCGGAGCTTCTCTTGCCTCAAAAACCTGTTCGCCGTTCTTCAAAGCCTGCATTGTTAGATCAAAAATTCTGGTCTCACTTTGCTAAGAATATCTGGGAACAAAAGCCCTTGGTTTTGAAGAATGTGAAGTCTGACTTGTTGGAAATGGGTGATGCGGCGATTTTTGATCTCTTGGTTCTTTATAGCAATCGCTGCCGTAAACTTAAAAATCCTGAGGGTTTTAAGTTTTATATCAATGGGCTTCGGACTGATGATCAAGACGTGCTTCAAGTTCTTCCTGTTAAAAAAGATAAAACTCTTCTGGGCTATCATGCTCGCATGAATGAGATGTTTTCTGATTATTGCTTGGTTTGTGATGAGCTCTTAAAAGCGAACTTAGAAAAGCAAGCCCTCCTCACCGACTTTACTGATGAGCTTTATCGCCACGTGGGATTTCCGAATCGTTTTTCTGAGATGGGTCTTTATCTAGGGAATTATCGCAAGACTCCATTTGGGGTTCATATGGATCGTTGTGGGGTTTTTAGCTTTCCCGTTGCTGGCGTGAAGAAGTTCCGTTTGTGGACTTCGGCTTTTGTGAAGAAGAATCCCAAACTTGATCGGGCTTTTGAGTATGGGAAATATAAAAAAGACTCTCAGCTGATGGAAGTCGGTCCTGGCGACATGACTTATTGGCCTTCTTCGGCTTGGCATATTGCGGAGTCGGATGGATCTTTTAGTGCAACCTGGAGCTTAGGGGTTTGGGTGGATCAACCTCATAAAGAGACCTTCTCTCAATCTCTTAAAGGTCTTCTTGATGAAAAGCTCGGAACCGCAGGAGCAGCCACGGCCACTTCGTTTAAGACTCTCCACGAGTCCTCAGGTGAAGTGACTCAACTTCCTGCTGCTTACCTTCAGTCTATTGAATTGTTGCAAGGGCTGACGTCCCTGGAGCTACAAGAGACCTTCCTTAAATCTTGGATGGTGCATATCTCTCAGCAAGGATTTAAGACGATTCCGCAGGTTGATTTTAAACTGGGGCTTAAATCACAGATCCGGTTGCGTAATGTTCGCGCTCCGATTCTTTGGCAGCAAGGGGTTGCTAACAAGGGGAAATTCTTTTTTGGCTTTGGTGGTGTGCTTGTGGAATGTACAAAATCAAGTGGCCTTCTAAAGTTGGTTAAGGCTTTGAATGCGGGAGAAAGCTGCTTGATCAGTAAGTATCTTACTGGTACGACAAAACCTCAGGATCTTAAGTCATTGCAGAGCCTTGCCGCAGCCGGGGCTTTTTGCTAACGAAGCATAGCCTCGAAGGCACGATTTAACTCATTCCTAATATCGAAGCTACTCCGGAACTGGACAAAGGATTGTTTGTGGGGCTCCATGGAGCCTTACCTAGCAATCTGTTCGACTTCTCTATTTACGCATTTTACTCTTTAAGAAGAGTGATCTAAATATTTAGATTGGAGTACACATCCATGGGTAAAACAGCAGCAACTTCAAAAGCCTCAAGAAAAAATCAAACGACAATCCCCGCTCGAGTCAGAAAAGCTTTGCAAGTTGCAAAGGGCGACACTCTTCTTTGGATGATTGATGGCGATCAAGTCACCGTTAGCATCACTAAGAAAGTGAAAATCGATTGGACGAAGACGTCTGAAATGTCTCTTCTTGAGTGGAATGCGGAAGAGGAACGAGAGGCCGCCCTCGAATCAGAGGCTGGGACCTATTAGTAAAAATGTTCTTTTACCTGAGAAATTAGGTCTTCCTATGCTCAAAGTCATCGCTCAAGATTTTATTAAAGTCGAACATCTCGACAAAGTCAGACCGCTCTATAAAGAGCTCGTTGAAAAAACCAAGCAAGAAAAAGACTGTATTTCCTATGATCTTTTTGAGGATCAGAACGATCCTGGGCACTTCATCTTTATCGAAACATGGCCAAATCGCAAAGCTCTTGATGCCCACTGTGCTTCGGAGCATTTTCAGAGGCTGGTGCCGATGATCGATAGCTTTCAGAGGGAAAAGGGGACTTACTTGTTTATGTCTCCGGCTCTGTGACTATCCCTACCAACGTCCGAGTATGTCCTATTTCGCAAGCCAATCCAAATTGATCTTTGCTCGGTAAACAATTCCTATTTATATTAAACAGGCTTAGGTTAATTACCTCGCAGGAGATGCAACATGATAGATACACGCGTTGTTGTCGAGCCGACATCTGGCAACCCATTTTCATGGATTCGAGAGGTCGAAGCCGAGTTTCGTTATGGAGAGCACAAGTGGAAAAGCAATGGCACGGCATTTCTGATTAGATTTCCAGGGGCGAACTGCCAGCTCCTTCTGACTGCGGCCCATGTTCTCTGTGATAACTTTACAAAAGATCTTCCAAAGGTAAAAACGAGCGGAGGACAATTGACGTATCGAGAAAATGGAATACTTACATCTTCGTCATTTACGTCGGACGATGTCTGGTTTCCAGAGGATTTTTACACCACGTCCGCCATCCGAAAGTTCGACTACGCGATCATCAGGCTGCCCTACAACCGAGACAACATAGGGTTTGGCTTACTAAGTACAAGGTTGTCACTCTTAGTTTCTGAACAAGTGATAACAGCCGGATTCCCAGGAGATAAGCCAAAAGAAACCCTTTGCACATCCGGCGGTAAAATAATCAACTACGATCATGAAGCTCCCACCTTTCATACATCATTTAAGCTGTTCGGTGGACAAAGTGGCTCACCAATCTGGTCCTGGTATCAAGGATATACGGCAATAGGTATTGCCCAATCTGTCAACCAAGAGGATGACTCTTCTAGAGGAAGACAGATCTGCCTCAACGTCATAAAGGACATTTTGCGTTTCAACGGAAAAAAAGAGGGCGTTTCAATTTCTCCCACCTTATCGCCCACTAAAAAATTGATTTATGATGATCACGGAGAAGTTACAATTAGCACTAATTTTAAACCGGAGAATTCACAGCTCCATCTTCTTCCGATCGCAACAATTTCAAGCAATTATTTTGTCGAAGATTGGAATATAGAACCACAAGCATACTTTATATCTGCCGTTCGCAAGCCGGAACTTATTTTGCGTGTAAATGAAATGGGAATTTATCATATTGATATGGAAAATATTTCTGCCGATAATCAATATTTCCCTGAAAATCCTAGTTCGAACTGCTTCTATTTAAAATCAATGGGCAACTCTCGATATACGCTTATGAGCGATCTAGGTCCTAACCTATTTCTTAGCTTCGAAGACGAAGAGCTCACGCTTAAGCAAACCTCGAACCCTTCAGATCATGAACTTTTCATTTTAAACGGAGTATAGCTTGAACAACAATACCCCTCCGAAATTTCCTAATTTATATAAGACATTTGTTAATCCCGAATTTGTCGATCGCAATACAAGAACACTTCTAAATAGCTGGATTTGCAATCTCACTTTCTATTTTTTTTCTGGCGAACCCGTGAAAAAACTAGGTTTTTTTATAAATATTCCACTTTTAGATGAAGGCATTCTTGTGACCTCAATGAAAGATGTTTATTACTTGAATCTTCATACGGTTGAGGCCTCCACAATCTCCGGCGAACGTTTACATGTGCACGAGTGGCATTTTGATGATCGAAAAAGACTTTTATTTTTACGTACAAGATCCAAGCCTCAAGGCTTTGGTTGGAAGCAGACTAACTTAATGTCTGAGAGTCTAGTCAATACACAAGTGATGACTAACTATATTTATCCCAATGGCGTCGTTGATAATATCCCTAGAGAACTTGTCAGTGTAGATGAGGCGAGCCTTAGGTTCTCCGAAAGGACCTCACAGTTTTCACAATCCGGCGGCCCAGTGTGGGCTTGGATGGACGGCATATGGGCAGCGATAGGAGTTCAGCAAGACAACAATTCAGCTATTCCATTGCTTAGCGCTCAGGAGCTGCATAGCCTCTACATGGAACTCTATCCTTCCCACAAGAATGTTAAAATTTGGAACAAACAGGATGGGCTGAGGTCTTTTTATTTGCATAACTCGAGCTCTGCATTTGGCAAAGTATCAATAAATAATATAGCAAAAGTTGAAGATGGAGATGACTTCAGAATTCTACCACAAGCAAACTTTTCAACAGGAAAAGAACCCTCTCTCTCGGATCTACCGTTTGCGATTCAGTCCGCCTCGTCAAAATTATATTTAAGCCTAACCTACAAAGGCAGTAAACCGGTTGAATCCCACCTTCCTAATGGAGGCGGTACTGCATATTGCTCCACTATTGCAGCCACATCGAATGAAGCCTTTAGATTAATAGCAGGATCAAATAGTTACTATCTCTTGTCGGATGAAGCCGCCGCCCCCACTCATACTTTCTTGAGACTTGGAAATCAAGAGACCGCAAATGTACAAGCCTTACCCTTACAAGGAACCGAAGAAATGATTATTGAGCCTCTTCCATTTACCAACGATTTTGAAATTTTAGCTGTCTCAAATGCCTACAAAGTGATTTTTGCGCGAAGCGGAGGACACCTATACAGGGCCGGTATCGAAGATTTTTCCCAAACTGAATATTCCTGGATAAGATGTAACTCTCCATTTCCCGGATCTATAGTTACTTCCATGGCAACTTGCGAAAGCCAGGCGATCGGATTTCCAATTTTTGCAGTAGCAGGTGGGCGACTCTTTTCTTCCCGTGATGCCGGAAATTCTTGGACAGAAGCTTCAGGAGATAGAGTTACAAAAGATAACTATCCAGATCCAAGGAAAATAATAGGCAGCTTGAAGCAGGTGGCGATTTACTCCGAAGATCGCACTCCGAAAATAATCGTGCTTGGTGAGTCTGGAGAGACTGTACTTACTAATATGAATGTGGGTGATTATTTTGTATGGTGGGGAAAAGATCCTAAAAAAAGACTTACTGAAATTACCGTTCAAGGAGGTCCAGACCCTCGAATGTGGTCTATCGACACTGACGGCAAACTATGGACCGTCGGTATTCGAAGCGGCAGTTGGGCGAATTGGGCTATGGACTGGCCAACACCATCAGGGCAAACCTTCAAAAAACTTTGCGGATGGGGTGACCCAAGACGCGATGATTCACTTCTCTTTGCTATCAATGCAAAATCTGAGTTGATGGTACTAAAGATGCCGCGATCCACGGACGCAAGTGTGAAATGGCGAAAATACGAAGAAATACCGGATCAAAAACCGCTTAAAAATATTACGTGTAGTCCAATTGGGATGCAGATGATCTTTGCTGTTGATATAGAAAACAATATCTTTGTAAAAGACATTGCCCAGGAAAGATGGAAAAAGAACTGGCCAAATGCGGCTGGTGCGCTACCGACACTCATAACAGATTCCAAAACTCACGAGGATGCATTACTTCAAGAAGAACCTGAGGAAGCATAACGAGATACGTAAACATTAATTTGGAAAATAAAGTATTTTGATGATTCCCCGAGTATGCAGTTAAAACGTGGACAAATCATGACGACTGAGCGCCCTTTCTTTAGAAAGCCGCGCAATAATGCCCGAAAAAAGTAGATTCCAATTGCGATAAAAGAAGAAGTGCATATCATTTGATAGCGGTTATGGATATACTGCCGAAGGAACAACTATGACACCTCAACAGACTCTAATTGAAGAACTAAAAAATTCAAAATTAGAAGAAGATCGCAAGAAATGTATCCCTCTTTTGCAAGATCATCTCAAGAACAATCCTAACGATCTCGTCGCCTGGTACGATCTTGCTGGATGTTTTGATTTCTGTGGTTTCGAAAAAGAGGCTGAACCTTGCTATTGGAAGGCCTATGAACTTGGATGGCAGAATCTTCCAAGTAAAGAGCAACCAGGCTTTCTTCTCGGCTTCGGCAGCACCCTTCGCAATAATTTCGATTTTGTAAATTCCGAAAAGATTCTGAGTGAAGGGACTCTGGCGTTTCCCGACTACCCTGCTCTGAAAGTATTTTTAGCATTCACCCTTCATACACAAGGCAGGTTTCGTGAGACCTCCGAGGCGTTGTTTGCGTCCACTCTTCAGATGCCCGAGAAATCCTTTGATGGGTACGAGGGAGCCGTCAAATGGTATGTTGAGAATCTAGAGACTCACCCGATTGCAGTTCCAAAGACTCTTTTTGAAATTGATGGTGTTAAAATTCGCTCTGCCCGCCCTGAGGATGCTGCCGAGATTGCCAGTGTCCATTTGAATACATGGCGAGAAGCTTATAAGGGTCAGCTGGATCAACAATTCTTGGACGACATGCCACTGACTTTTAAACAAAGAAAGAAAAACTGGGAGCAACGGCTCGCCAACCATGTTGACACCGTTTTCGTCGCTGAAAGCAAGCATGGCATCGTGGGATTTATTTCAGTCGAAGCTCCCGCACGGGAAGAGGGCTTGAAAGATTGGGGTGAAGTTGGCGCTGTCTATTTGCTAGAGAAATTTAAGGGTAAGAAAATAGGCTTGCACCTTTTGAAAGCCGGCTTTGGTGCGATGAAGAGCAAAGGTTTTAACAAGGCCTATTGTTGGATGCTTAAAGGGAATGCTACTGGCAAGTTCTATGAGTCAACTGGGGCTAAGCTCAGTGGCAAGGAAAAGATCGGCCCAGTAAATGGAAAAGACGAAGTTGATGTTATGTATGTTTGGGATGATCTGGGAGTTTAACGATGAAGATTGCTAACGTTCATGAGCTTGCGCTGAAGCAACTTGAGTCCGGGGAGAAAGTTCAGGTTCTTCTCGGGAGACATAAGCAGCATCAAGCTACCAGTCATCATACTATTGCGGTGGTTGAACTTGCTCCGGGGCTCTCGTCTGATCCTCATTTTCATAAGGAAAGAGAAGAGTCGTATTTTATTGTCTCTGGTCATGGCACTGCCGAGATTGAGGATCTGAGTTTTGAGTTGAATCCGGGGGATTTAGTGTTTGCGAAGCCGAATGCTCGACACAAGTTTATCAACTCGAGTGAGTTGCCGCTCCGCTATATGGTGATTACCGCTCCTACTTGGAGTCCTGAAGACTCTTGGAAAGATTAAAGTTAGTTTCCTATTCAAAACGGTGCGAAGTTGTATAAGCGTTCAGAAAGTAAATAAATGAATCCCAAAATAAAATAAGCCTATCAAGTTGAAGTTAAATATTTCTCAGACGCGGTAAAGATCCAAGATTGGACCACGGCATGGATCCACATCGAACGCGCTCATATCCTTGGGCAATATTTCGTAGTTCCCCATATTGAAACTCACTGGCTCATGCTATCTTTGGCTTTTAGAACTTTAAACTTTAAGGAATTATTGGCACAGATTCCTCGACTATTCTTGGCAGCCCCGGGCTCATTAACTGGGAAAGCTCCGAAAGGTAATCCAGGGTCTTCGCGTGTCGGTATCTTTACACCTCATGGAGTACCTGAAGATCTTGCGAAGATTCTGAGTCTGTAAATAGTATTGAGTTGTATTGCTATCAATGTTAGCGAAGAGCTTTCGCCTAGAACCATAGAAAGGCGCTCAAGCGTTCATTTAGCGGCAGACCCCAGCATTGGGTTGAGTCTTAGGTTCCGTTTCTAGCTCTGGTATTAACCTTGTACTCAAGTTTCCACTCGCGTTTTGATAGACTGAGAATTCATTGTAGCCGCAGAATTGTTCGCCATCAGAAAAATAAAGGGCCTCTTTATTACGGACGCGGAAAAAGCCTTTAGGAGCTCGATCCAGTTGGCGAGACCATTGAGCTGATGAAGATTTCGGAAGTCCCGCAAAGCTAATAACAGAGGAATAAACCGATGAGTTGGAAGGGTTTTGAATTTCGATGATGTTATTCGTTCTTCCAGCTACTTCCATCACTGCTGATTCAGTCGTAATTCGCACATCAACATCTTTTAATAGAAGTGGAGCAACCACACTGTTGTTTGCTTCAGCACCTTTGGCAGTTTGCAGGAAAAGTCCCTCTGCAAGATTAGCAATCACATTTCGTTCGCAAGTGATGTGATTGGAAAAACCATCCAAGTAAATTCCCATATGCATAAAAGGAGCCTGAGCTCGCAGCCCACGATCAGAGTAACCGTCATGGACATAGTTTTCGATAAATGAAACACCTCTTCCTTCGTATGTATAAAGAGCCCCACCATCATCATAGGTCAACATAAACTCGGAGATTTCATTTTGTTTGACCAAAACATTTTGTGAAAGGTTCTTTGCATTGGCTACGCCGACATTAATTCCCGTGTATCCGACATAGCGGATTTTATTGGAGGCAATGACCGTGTCAGGAGCATAGCCGACGAAAATGCCAACTCCGTCATAATCAAGCCCAATATCTTGAAAGAGATTGCCAAAGATGTAGGCTCCTCGGCTTTCTTTTTGATTTGTATAAACATCTGAAGAAACTCCACCTAACTCTAGACCGGTTCCTGAAATTTGCTCAAAGAGATTTTCGAGAATCAGTGCGCTCGAAACTCCTGTTCCGATTTTCAAAGCTGTTCCACCAATTTGGGCAAAGGTATTCTGAAAAAAAATAGGTCGATCCGCGTTTTTGACCTGAATGCTTGCTTTCACCTGACAGCCTTCGGGCGATTTACAAAAGTTTCCATGCCCTGCTTGGCCGCCAAAGTAACCATCGCTCGAGGGTAGATTCCAAGTGGTGTGCCTAAACTCAAGCCCAGAAAAGACAAGGCTCCGAACGGGATTTGCATCAGTTCCTGCAATAATAAGAAGCTCTTCAAGGCGAGGCATGATGACCTGACCTGGTGCAAGTTGCTCCGGGGACTTGGGTATATAATAAAGTGTTTGTGCTCCGCGATTTAAAAACCAATCTTGTCTATTTCGGACAAAGTCCAAAGAGTTCTCAAAATAAGCTCGGAAGGCTCTCGCAGCTCCAAAAAAATTGTTACATCCTTCCAGGGAGGCACCCGACTGGTCTGGAACCACAGTGATTTCAGTGCCATTTGAGCTAACCACACTCATTTGTAGCCGAGTTTGTGTGTGGGCTTTAAGAATGACAAGCTCACTTCCTGCGAAAGCCACGGGGCTCAAACCATCTAAAGGAGCTGCTTTAAGTTTCAGCGAGCTGAGTATTCCATTATCCGCAGTCGAATTCGCGCAAGTCCCTAGTTGATGCTGATAGGATAAGACCTGAAGCTCTGGTTTATAAGCAGGAAGATTTGCCGGATGGTATTCGGTAGGCCATCTCGCTCGTTGAGGTCTTGTTCCAATTGTATCACTTGATTTAAGATAGAGTTGGCGAAACTTGAGAGGCGTTTCGGTGAGATAAATCCCTCGTACGCCCGTGGCTATCCAAGACATCACTGGGGTTCCGCCAGACAAGATCGCCTTCTCGCCGGGATAAGACATATAATAAATCTTTTGATTATCGCCGCCACCATCTTCAACGCCAAAGCGGAGTGGTTGGGTTAAGCTATATGTTCCACCTCTTAAGATCACCCCTATTGAAGAAGCTGTCTTTTGTTTCGCTAGGCGAACACGCTTTTGTGCTTCTTCAAGCGTTCGAAGAGGTGCCTCTATTTTTCCCGAAGAGAGGTCATTGCCAGACGTGGAAACATAAATTTTTGCATCGGGCTGAAGTGAATTTAATATGCTCTGAGAATCCAGCGCGGGCTGCTCCAAAGATTGGCTTGGAAATCGGCTTGCAGATTCAGCTTGGGAGTTTGCTCCAGTCGTAAATGTATTGCTGCAATTTTGGTAAAGAAAAAGAATTGAAACGAATGCGGCGCCTTTAACAAAAAATCTATTCTTAGACATCACTCGAGCCGCTCCTTAAAAATGAGGATTCCTTATTCTACGTCTAAATGATTAAAAAAATGGAATACTTTTAAGCAGTTGTTTCAAAATGAGATGTCGAATTGCCTTCGCTAAGACCACATCTGAACAAGTTCAGAAATCTTTTTCCCCAGCTTTATTCATGTTCCTTTGGCTGACCATGATTGGTGGTGGGTTACTTATGCAACTCTTGGCAATAAAGTGGGTTCTTAAAACAAAGTGGTCAGATTTTCGGTTGATCGCAGTTCCAGTAGACAACCGCATAGATGAAAATTAGCCTGTGGCTAAAAAATACGCTTGCGGCCCCCCAATCTTGTTCTAAACTTGACTAGCCTAACTGTTTGGCCCTCGGCAGAATTCAACTATGCGAATAGAACAAACAAACGGCAGACTGGTTTTGGCTGGTGTAGATCTTGATATAGCCATTATTCATATCGCTATCGCCACGTTATTCTTCCTAATGGCAGGAGTCGACCATGGCGAGAGGTATCAGGGAGTGGCCATCGTAGTACTCTCAGGATTTGGGTTACTCGCTCTGGCCACTCTTCTCTTCTATTCAATCAATAAACTTGAGATCAACAAGGATCGAATCACGACAAAGAAGTATTTCAAATCCGCCACCACTAAAGGCCCTATCACTATCAAAAAGACTCAAGACTATGGCAAAACTGGCTGGACACTCTACTTATACTCAGACCGTGTTCTCCTTACCCGCATTCCGGTTCTCCGAGAGCGTCGTGCCAACAAAATCGTTAAGATGATAAAGGATGAATATCAGCACGATGTGATAGTTGAAACAGTTTTATGGGTTACAGACAGAAAGGGATAAGTAATTTTTAAGGGTAACAATTCGAATTTCCTTGGTGACCAATACCTTCAACTTAACTAGTGGCATATAGTTTTGAATGCAGCTTTATACTCTTCCATTGATTCAAGGCCCACAGCCTTACGTCTTTTATCTACGCTCGCTTCATCTTCAATAGGCCACGGCTCCCAAGTTCCTGACCCAACACAGCGGCCTTGAGTACCGTATCGTTGCGGAACTCTTTTTGAAGGATCGAAAAATGAACTGGCTACACGATCATAAAGATAAGCGTAATGGGCTGGATTAGTTTCTCTGATTGGCCAAAGTTTTTCTAAAATTGGTAAGATTTGACTTTGAAAAGCTGGATCTCTGTCAGCATGTTGAACAATAAGCCACGCTTGATTGTCGGCAATTGCACCAAACTCACCGATCTTGAACCACTCGTATCTTTTTAAAAGTTCTTTTAGATCTTCCGTATTTTGATCGTCGACTTTCTCAGATTTGAGACTAAATTGTTTTTGAAACTCGTCCTTTTCTTCTGCTGAGTAATTATTTTTAAATGGAATACCCCAAAAAGATCTCATGTACTGATCTATTTTAAACATGTTTGCTAATTTAGATTTAATCCATTCTTTATCTTCAATATTTGCAGGAATTGATAAAAAATCACTTTGCATTTTAGAAACGGTAGAATCATAGATAGTTAAATCTTTATCCACTTTAGAGTAAGGCGAAGCGCAAACAACGCTAAGATTACAAAGAATGATAATTGAAAGAAAGTATTTCACTTCTCACTTACTAAACTTGTGTCATCAACTTGTCATCACTGAACGAAATAAAGGGACAAGCGCTGTGTTTCATTGGCTCTAAATCATTAACGGGGGCAGTCAGGACTTTTGCTATACTTGGTTTACCACAACTAAGTTTAAGCAAAAGGAGTCCCCGGTGCCCCCGTTAATGATTTAGAGCCGGTTATATCTTGGATAGCAAAAGTTTGAGTGCCCCCGTTAATGGGCAAGAGCCGTAAGTTATTGAAACCACTTGTTTTGATTTTTCAGCTATTTATGATTTTTGGAGTGCCTTTACCAATTTCCTAGGAAAGGAAATTGGGGTGACCGACGGGGCTTGAACCCGCGACATTCGGAATCACAATCCGATGCTCTACCAACTGAGCTACGGCCACCACAAA
>RCUH01001544.1_pt1 | contig 16540 bp, 10 predicted proteins | sample 2166191 | NCBI WGS metagenome assembly RCUH01 (sample SAMN09932848, study PRJNA488358) | compost metagenome | feature: garden; material: soil; isolation source: compost soil in an enriched community after 214 h of incubation | place: Germany: Experimental Botanical Garden Goettingen | collected...
TTACATGAAACTTTTCAGCAAAAGATTCGTTTCCAGAATTTGGACGTGTCAATGATATTGCTTGAAGAATTGTTTCTCTATTATCTTTATCCTTTTTATTTTTCTCTATAATTTCTATTTCAAATGTAGGCGTATTAGTCACCTGTATATCAATAATATCCATGTAATCTTTGAATTTTTCTTTTAAATTTTCTGCCCTGTTCTTTTGTTTAGTATTTATATCACTATCCGTTAAAACTAAAGATTTAATAAAGTATCCATTTTTGAGAATTTTTAAAAAGTGTTCAAAAGCAACACCATTTACATTTATAATAGAAATTCCCTCTTTTTCAAGCGTTTTTCCAAATGTCCTTTCAAAAAAAATCGGGATTAAGGTTTGTTCAGCAATGCCTTCAACAAAAATTAATTTACGTGAAAAAAACATTGTTGATTTTGTAGCATCCAAAAATTTAGACAGATATCGAATACTATTTTTTGCTTCAGCATCTATCTTATTTTTCTTATTTTCAAAATTGTTTAATATATAATGATTCGACACTAATTTAGTTTTCTTATCATTAAAAATAACTAATGTATTGTTAAGATCTAATTTGCTCGTTATATGGGCAGAATGACTGGTAATAATTATCTGTAATCTTCCATTTGTGAGTTCTTGAATATTTTTAGCGAAATGTTCTTGCAAATGAGGATGTAAATGAGCTTCTGGCTCTTCAATGGCAATTATTCTAAAACAATTATTATTATCATTAATAGAAATTAAATGAGATAAAATTAATGACATATATAAAATATTATTTCTACCTAATCCATTTCTTTCTACAGCTACTGGGGAATTTCCATAAATTAAACTCAACTTCTTCAGAATCTCACTTTCTTCAATTCTAGCAAATTCAAAATCTACTTTATTATCCCCATCAATTTCTACGAGTGATGTTTTAGCTAAAAAAGCAGAAATCGATCCTTTCAATGCAATTAAGGTTGGATTTGAATCAACTTCATTCTTCAATTTTTTTAAAACATCTTTTAAATTCTCAAATTGATTATCTCCTATGTTACTTAATATTTTAAATAAAAGTTTATAATCACTATTTGCAATTAGCTGAGTTTTTGCATCTCGTAGAGCATCTAAGAACTCAAATTTTATCATATTTAAAAAATAAGAATCAACCTGTTTCGTTTCATCCAGCCCCCCGTAAACCATATAATCATATTTGCCAATAGGAAAGTCTACAAATGAAGTTTTCATTTCACGGACTTGAGTTATCCAATCAGTTAGATCTTCCCTTAATGAGAATTTATAAGTAAGTTTCGCTAAATTAAGAGAATCATCAATTAACCAATCTGCAATAACTGCCTCTTGTTTTGAATCATTTGTAAAATCTGTTAGATAAACCTCAATTTTTACTTGTAAAATTCTTATATCTTCTATAGCTACAGAGTCATTCAGCACATCACTTTTAAAGTTCATTAACGCTTGGAAATTGATATCATCAATTTCTAATTTTCTCTTTCTGTAAAATGATACATCATGACTAAAAATCAAACCTAACGCGTTTAAAAAATTAGTTTTTCCTATATTATTTTCACCTATAATAAGTGTAAAATCTTTAAGATTAATATCAAAATCTTTAAAATTCCTATAGTTTTTAATAACGACTCTACTTATTCTCATTTATTACTTTGTTTACTAATATAAATTAGCTTAACCACATTCTAATTAAATTAAAAAACTTCTGCTCATTTATATTTATCACTATCTAATTATTTAATAATATCAAATTGTAATTTGTCTTACTCTATTTGATATATACGCTTCAATAAAATCATTATTCCAATCAGAATAATTTTCTAAAACATTAATAATATCAACATCTGTAAAAGGGATGATTAAGCCTCGATCATCCTTGTACGTATCTTTACAACGGTTTATGAAAAGATCCATATTTTCAATCGTTCTACAAAGCAAAAAACCAACTTTACCTCTATTAGGAGAAAATCTGCCTCCCAATTGATCCAATTCAGGATTTTTAGGATCTGACGAATAATTCTTACATTCAACCATAATATATTGACAAGGAATATTCATGTTCTTTGAAAATCGAAGAAAAATTCCCCCAGAAGCAGCATTGTCAAAAACAATATCTATTCTTTTACGTCCATCATGTATCTCTTGTTCAAGTGTTGGATAAATCAAATGAGGATAAAATATTAACTCCAAAATACCAGTAATCAATCTATGATAAGTTGTTGCCTCATCACTACCTGAAGGGATATTTTTTAATTGACTAATAAGTTGTTGAGTCAAATCGCGAAAATTTATTTCTGTAATTTCGTTATTATTTAATGATTTAGTCTTAGTCCTTTCTTTAAAATTACGAAGGACAGCTGGATTTCTTCTAGAAAATTCAGCAATGAAATCTTTTGAAAAAGGATGCCTTGCTTTTAAAGACTTTTTAGTCACAAATTTTGTTCCATCACGTTTAGTTTGAATAAGTGCTGAATTAAGTCTTAATTGTTCATTTTGCATAAAATTCAAAACAAAATGATTGTAGTATCTCTCAGAAGTGTAATCCTTACAGAATGAAACAATTCCTTTTGGGACTAATAAAATAATTCGATGATCAATAACTAGTAAATCTGTATAATTTTGTTCCCAATTTAAAGTTCTTCTATTCCAATAAAAACCTGATGGAATATTTGAAGTTAATGGGATTCCATGTAATTTACATTGATTTTGAGTATATTCAATTAAGTTTTTCTTAATAATATTTGTTGTCATATCAGAAAGTTTATCTTTTCCAAAACCTTCAACAAACAAAATATTATCCTGAAGATCTTGAATTAAGCCCGTTTTAGTCGCTCTACTATTAACTATGCTATCAAAAATTTCGTCTGAATTTTCTTTTCCCATTCCTCTTCCTTTGGGATTCCCTCTTGACAAACCTAAACAAGTGGAATTCGGTTCACCAAGATGTGCAAAAAGCAATCTAGCGCGACCATTTTCATTTTGCCCCAACAACTCAAGAACTCTTTGAAAGAAACTTTTTATTGTCCTTGTTCCCTCGATAGACCAATTATCCTGCCTTAAACTTAAAAAAAAAGGATCTAAAAATAAGGGTAGATCCTTTTCTGTATCAATATCAACAAAATCTAATTCAGCTTGTGTTTTATTTAAAACAAATCGTTCACTTATTTTCATCAGACATCAATTAAAAGGTTATAAATTCTTTATAATATATACATTCAAATATGATTAAATATTTCACCTCTTTTTTACGGAAAACCGTAATTCACTAAATATTAATATAATATCTCAAAAATATCAATTAACCAATATACACTTGCAAGTATTTATACCTAAAATTTATAAGCTTTATAATGGAAGTGTTGTTTTTTAAATAAGACACAAAAAAAAGGTTTTAGCCAACACTAAATCAAACTTGTTGACTAAATGTTGACTAAAACCTTTAAAAAGCCTTTAAAAACAAGACTTTCAGTGACCCCGGAGGGGTTCGAACCCCCAACCCTCAGAGCCGAAATCTGATATTCTATCCAGTTGAACTACGAGGTCAGTTTATTTCTGATTTCAGATTATAGATTTTAGATTACTGTTTGGAATCTAAAATCTAAAATTATATTTACGAAAGTAATTTTTTCACAATAGTAGAAATGGTTTTTCCTTCAGCAGTTCCGCCTAATTGAGCAGATGCTAATCCCATAACTTTACCCATTGAAGCAATTCCAGAAGCGCCTGTTTCTGCAATAATTTTTGCAATTACAGCTTCTACTTCTTCTTCGCTTAATTGAGCTGGTAAAAACTTCTCGATTACTGCTACTTGAGCCAATTCTGGTTCTGCTAAATCTGGACGGTTTTGCTCTGTAAAGATTCTTGCGCTTTCTTTACGAGTTTTAACCAATCTTTGAAGCAATTTAATTTCTTCATCTTCAGATAAATCTTCTTTAGATCCTGAAGCCGTTGAAGCTAATAACAACTCAGATTTTACTGCTCTTAATGCTTCTAATGCTACTGTATCTTTTGCTTTCATGGCCGTTTTGATCTCGTCCATGATCTTTGCTTGTAAACTCATGTTTATATTTTATTTGAATAAGCTAGTGCTTATTAATTGATATATTAATTTGGCTCTTCGACTTCGCTCAGGGTGACAATAAGATTCACTTTAATAACCTATTTATGAAGTCAAATTTTGAAATTCTGTGCGAAGATAAAAAAAATAACCCGAAAATTAAATCCAATTTTCGGGTTACCCTATATTATGATTCTAAAAATTAATCTACGTTATCGTGCAAAAATGAATTGTTTGAACGCAATTGTAAATCATTATTACTGTCTGTTCCAACAGAGATTCTAGAATTTGTATTATTAGACTGAGAATTAGACAAATCTATTCCTAATCTTTTGTAAGCTGGCTCTTTTTCCAACTCATCGATTCTAGAAACATTGTTATGGAATTTATAGTTAAATTCTTTTAGTTTCTTTCTTCTTTCTTCTGCTCTTAAACGTAATGTTTCTTCTATAGTTAATTCTAAAGGAGAAACTTCAGAAGTTGTTGAAATATCTGGCTGACTTGCAAAATCAACTCTTGGTTTCAATGTAATATTTAATTCCTCAGGAATTGTAGGTTCACCCACTTTTTCCACTGGTTTAGAAGCCAACAAATCATTCTCAACTTCCATATATTCTTCTAGAGAATATTTAATAATTCCGTTGTCTGAAACTTCAGTTACCGGAACAAATTGAACTGGATCGTTTACTTTAATATCGCGAGTCTCATTTGTCAATTCAAACAAAACTCTATTATCTTCAACAACTGGTTCTCTTCTTACAGGCTCTTGCTTAAACAAAGGAAGATCAAAAGAGAAAGTTGTTTGTTCTTCTTTTTCAAAAACTCTTTGTTGTTGCACTGGAGGCTGTTGCATTTGTGGCTGTACTTGCTGAACAGCTGGCGTTTCAGGCGCAGAAATTGTAAAGTCGATATCTGTAATTGGGGAAACAATTTCGAAAGTTACGTCTAGGTTTTTGATAAACTCAGACATCACCACTAACTCTTCCTGATTGATTGCTGGAGCAACAGCTTGTGCAGTTGGAGTAAAGGTTTCATCATCGTCAATTAAATCAAAAACAACTTTATCTTCCGTTTTTGCTGTCGGTGTATCAACAGTTAAATCGAAAGATGCAAGCGGTTTGTTTGTTAAATTATGAACACTTCTCTGCTCATCCTCTAACGTATGAATGATTTTCTTTGGCTCTGTATTTACAATTTCATTTTGTTGTTCCACATCAAAACCTGTAGCAATAATAGTTACTGCAATAGCTTCACCAAGAGTTTCGTCTTCACCAACTCCCATAATGATATTTGCATTGTAACCAGCTTCATCTTGAATGTGATCGTTGATTTCTCCAATTTCGTCTAGAGTAATCTCATTAGTTCCAGAAACGATAAGCAACAATACGTTTTTGGCACCTGTAATTTTATTATCATTTAACAACGGAGAATCTAACGCTGAAACAATAGCATCTTTAGCTCTGTTGTCGCCTTCAGCTACAGAAGATCCCATGATCGCAGTTCCGCTGTTAGCTAAAACAGTTTTTGCATCACGTAAATCGATATTTTGAGTATAGTGGTGCGTAATTACTTCGGCAATACCTCTAGAGGCTGTTGCCAAAACTTCATCCGCTTTAGAGAATCCTGCTTTAAAACCAAGATTTCCGTATACTTCTCTTAATTTATTATTGTTGATTACAATTAAAGAATCGACCTGCTTACGCAATTTCTCAATTCCAATAATCGCTTGCTCCTGACGTACTTTCCCTTCAAATTGAAACGGAATTGTCACGATACCAACTGTTAATATTTCTCTTTCTTTTGCTAATTGAGCAATTACCGGAGCTGCACCAGTTCCAGTTCCTCCGCCCATACCAGCAGTAATGAATACCATCTTAGTATTTTTATCCAACATTTTTTCAATATCCGAAATACTTTCGATTGCCGACTGCTGTCCAACGTCTGGATTTGCTCCTGCTCCTAACCCTTCTGTTAAGTTAACTCCTAACTGAATCTTATTGGGTACTGAACTATTTTGAAGCGCTTGCGAATCGGTATTACAAACGATAAAATCTACGCCTTTAATACCTTGTTTGAACATGTGGTTAATAGCGTTACTTCCGCCCCCACCTACACCTATTACTTTGATTACATTTGATTGATTTTTTGGTAAATCAAATGAAATACTTCCAAATTCTGAGTTGCTCATCATCTTTTTGGTTTTTTGAAATTCTTATTAAGTACATTTTTTACTTCTTGACTTGGGGCAAGAAATAATCCTTCTCTTTTTATTATTCTGCGTTGTCTAAAAATTCTTTGATTTTGTCGACATATCGATCAAAAAATGATCTTCTTATTTTGGTTTCAGTAGATTCATTTTTAGGCACATTTTGACTTACGGTTTCTCTATGCTCTTCAATGGTTTCTACTCTTTCAACGTAGTTTTCTTCGACTTCGTATCGCTGTACTGGCGGAGCAGTTCTGTAAACAATTTTTGGCTGTTCTTGTACCATTTCCATTCTAACAGCACTTTGCGAACTGTTTTCGATACTGTTCATTACTAATCCTACTGCTGTTGCATACAAAGGGCTAGAAATTTCTTCTCCTGAGTTTCCTGCCAAATGCTCGTTTGGATAACCAATTCTAGTATCCATCCCTGTAATGTATTCTACCAGCTGTTTGATGTGTTTTAATTGCGCACCTCCACCTGTTAAAACAATTCCAGCGATTAGTTTTTTACGAGGATCTTCGTGTCCATAAGCTTTGATTTCTGCAAAAACTTGCTCTACAATTTCCACAACTCTCGCGTGAATAATTTTAGATAAATTTTTAAGCGAAATCTCTTTTGGTTCTCTTCCTCTTAAACCTGGAATCGAAACGATCTCATTATCTTTATTCTCTCCTGGCCAAGCAGAACCAAATTTGATTTTTAAAAGTTCAGCTTGTTTTTCAATAATCGAACATCCTTCTTTGATATCGTCTGTAATTACATTTCCTCCGAAAGGAATTACAGCTGTGTGACGAATAATACCATCTTTAAAAATAGCCAAATCTGTTGTTCCGCCTCCAATATCGATAAGCGCAACACCAGCTTCTTTTTCTTCCTGACTTAAAACAGCATCAGCCGAAGCTAATGGCTCTAATGTTAAACCAGATAATTCTATTCCTGAACTTTGAATACATCTTCCAACGTTTCTGATTGAAGAAGCCTGCCCTACTACAACGTGAAAACTAGATTCTAATCTTCCGCCATACATTCCGATTGGTTCTTTAATTTCAGATTGCCCGTCGATTTTAAATTCTTGTGGCAAAACGTGAATAATTTCTTCCCCTGGTAACATCGCCAGTTTGTTTACCTGATCGATTAGGAGCTGAATATCTTTTTCGCCAATTACTTCTTCTGGATTATTTCTGCTGATGTAATCTGTATGCTGAATACTTCTGATGTGTTGTCCGGCAATACCCACAACCACATCTTTGATTTTGTATCCTGAATTATTTTCTGCTTCGACGATCGCTTGCTGTATCGATTGTATCGTCTGTGTAATGTTGTTTACTACTCCTCTGGCAACACCCAAACTTTTGGATTTGCCAATGCCCAAAATCTCCAACTTACCATATTCATTTTTTTTACCAATCATGGCAACGATTTTGGTTGTTCCAATATCTAGACCTACTGCAATGTTATCTTTTTCCATTTTCTATTATTTAGTGCAAACTACTTGTTCCGTAAACCTAAGGTCAATTTTTTTGTATTTGTATAACGAACTATCTAAAACTGCTTTTTGAAAGAAGGCTTTATAGTTTCTAAATTTCTTATCAACATTCATCGTTCTGCCGAAATCTATGAAGTAATCATAGTTACGATTAAACATTTTTAAGCTTCCATTCGGCATAATCTCTATAGCAATGATGTTTTTTTTCAAAAACGCATCGTCATAAATTGTGCGAAATAAAGCTGCTAAATCTTCGTTATTTTTTTCATTTATTGCCCCTGAAACAAGAGGAACTCGCGCAGTGAAATTGTCTGACAAGGGCATTTTATTACCCTCATAGTCAATATAAAAAGAAGCGCCGCCATCATAAACTCTTGCTATGGGCGTCTTCTGTTTTACTACTGCTTTTAGAACTCCGTCGATACTTACAAAAACATTTGACTTCTCAATCATCTCTTGCGTATCGAGGCTTTTCTCTATCTTATTCAAATCTAGTTCATCTTTTCTAATACTGGAAGCGTCTCTTTTATTTTCTATCAACAATTTATTAACCGTTTCCGGCTTCACAAAAAGCGTATTTTCTCCTACAAAAACAACCATCGATTTTTTCAATTTTCGATCTCCATTTCTATGTTGTGCGAAGGAATATAGAAACAAAACCAGTCCGAAAATAAGCACTAACCTTATATTTGCCCAATTAAATATTTTCATTTAAAATCTTTTTAATTGACGGAACCATCTCTCCCAGATCACCAGCTCCAATTGTTACAATAATAGGTGCATCACTGGCTTTGATTTCACCTAATAAATCTTCTTTTGCAACAATTTTCTTGTTCGAATTTGTCATTTTACCCAAAAGCCATTCAGAAGTCACTCCTTCCATAGGAAGCTCTCTTGCAGGGTAAATATCCATCAAAAACACTTCATCAAACTGCGATAAGCTTTCGGCAAATCCATCAACAAAATCTCTTGTTCTGCTGAACAGGTGCGGCTGGAAAATTGCCAAAACTTTACGCCCTGGATACAATTCTCTAACTGCCTGATGAACAGCATTTATTTCTGTCGGATGATGCGCATAATCATCAATATATACTAAATTTTCGCTCTTAATCTGATACGAAAAACGTCTTCTGATCCCGTTGAATGAAGCAATGGCTTTTGCGATAGAATCGGTCGGGGTGCCGAAAGTCTTGGCCATCGCAATAGCCATTAATCCATTCATTAAATTGTGTTTTCCAGGTAATCCGAAACGCAAGTCCTTCATAATTTCTGATGGCGTCTGCACATCAAAAACATAGGCCCCATCTTCAATACGAACGTTAAAAACCTTATATACAGCATCCTCATTTATAGCACATTGAACACCATCCAAAGGCAATTCTTTGGTTATAAAGAGATTATTTTTATCTTCTACTTTTGAAGCAAATTCCCTAAAGGAAGCTTGAATTGCATCACTCGTTCCATAAATATCCAAGTGATCAGCATCCATAGAAGTTACACAAGCAATATCTGGACGCAAATGCAAAAATGATCTGTCAAATTCGTCTGCTTCTACAACCGTTACTGTTTTTCCATTTCCTATTAGATTTGAATTGTAGTTTTCTACAATCCCGCCAATAAAAGCAGTTACATCAGCACCGCTTTGAAATAAAATATGGCCAAGAATACTAGAAGTTGTTGTTTTTCCGTGTGTTCCAGCAACTGCAAAACAAAAAGTGTCTTTGCTTATAATTCCTAGCACTTCTGCACGTTTTTTAACCTCGTAATTTCTTTCAATAAAATAATTCCACTCTGAATGTGTTTTTGGAACCGCTGGCGTATATATCACCAACGTATTCTCTACATAATAATCTTTTGGAATTAAGTTTATATCATCTTCAAAATGAATATCAATACCACTTTCAATCAATTCATTAGTCAGCATAGAAGGTGTTTTATCATAGCCTGAAACTTGTTTCCCAATAAATTTGAAATAACGAGCCAGAGCACTCATTCCGATTCCTCCGATACCAATAAAATAAACGTTTTGTATTTGATTTAAATTCATAATTGAGTCTTAATGTCTTAAAGTCTAAAGTTTTTAAAGTCTCTTAACTAAATATCTTCAGCCTTTTGTTTTTTTATTTAATCAACTTCACAATCTCTGCCACAATATCTTGTGTCGCTCTTGGTTTTGCCAATTTTTTAATATTATCACTTAATTGTTTCTGTTTTCCAAAATCTTTCAGCAGCGCTTCAAAAACAATGCTAAACTGACTGTCAAGCTCAGATTCTTTCAACAAAATCGCACCTTTTTCGTCTACAATTGCTTGCGCATTTTTAGTTTGGTGATCCTCAGCTACATTCGGCGAAGGAATAAAAATCACTGGTTTCCCCACAATGCATAATTCTGACACCGACGAAGCACCTGCACGTGAAATTATGACATCTGATGCTGCATAAACAAAATCCATTCTTTCAATAAAATCGACCACTTTTACATTGGACTGATTGTATTTTTTATATTCTTCAAAATATAATTTCCCACATTGCCAGATTACTTGTACATCTTGAGAAAGAAAATTTTGCAATTCTTTTTCAATTAACTGATTGATTCTTCTCGCTCCTAAACTTCCTCCTAAAACCAATAATGTTTTCTTATTCGGATCTAAATCATAAAAAGCAATTGCTTCCTCGCGTTTACTTGCAATGTCAATTAAATCCTGACGAACTGGATTCCCAGTTAAAACAATTTTTTCTTTTGGAAAAAAACGCTCCAAATTCTGATATGCCACACAAATTGCATTCGCCTTTTTGCTCAGTAATTTATTAGTGATTCCAGGATAAGAATTCTGCTCTTGAACTACTGTTGGAATTCCTGCCGAACCTGCCGCTTGCAATAATGGTCCGCTAGCAAAACCACCCGTACCGATTACTACATTTGGCTTAAAATTTTTAATTATTCTCTTTGATTCCAATAAACTGCTCGCCAGTTTAAGCGGAAACATCAAATTTTGCAATGTCAATTTTCGCTGTAAACCAGCAATCCAAAGACCTTTTATTTCGTAACCTGCCTGAGGCACTTTCTGCATTTCCATTTTATCTTTGGCTCCTACAAAAAGAAATTCTGCATCAGGAAATTGTAATTTTAATTCGTTTGCAATTGCAATCGCAGGATAGATATGCCCTCCTGTTCCTCCTCCGCTAAGTATGAATTTATACTTTGTCATCTTTCTAAAAATTACAACTTTTCAAAAAATTTATATATTCTAATCTTATTTGTTTAAAACCGCATTCATCGGATTTCTTGAATTGTCTTCTATCGAATACATTGCCTCTTCTTCATATATTTCATCTGCAGGTAAATCCTCTTCTGCCATTTCTTTATCTATTAATCGCTGTAAGGCTTCTTTTCGTTTTTCTCTCTCCAATTTATCTTCAGCAATTTCTTCTTCTTTTCTCGTTACACTAATAATAATTCCGAGTCCAAGACAAGTCATCCAGATCGAACTTCCCCCACTACTTATCAATGGAAGTGTCTGTCCTGTAACTGGCAATAATTCTACAGCAACCGCCATATTGATCATTGCCTGAAATATCATAGGAAATCCTACTCCAACGACAACTAACTTTCCAAATATAGTTGGTGCTTTATGAGAAGCTATTACAAAACGGAACAACAACAATAAGTACAGAATTACTATCGAAACTCCTCCAACTAAACCATATTCCTCTACAATAATGGCGTAGATAAAGTCGGAAGAAGATTGAGGTAAAAAGTTTTTCTGAACACTTTTTCCAGGACCTAATCCTCCTAGTTTTCCAGATGCAATCGCAATTTTTGCTTTCTCAATTTGATAATCATCTTCGTCTGGTTTGTCTGTTGTAAAGTTTGTAATACGGCTTTCCCAAGTTGAAACCCTGCTAAAGAATCTTGAATCTGGAAAAGCTTTTGCCACCAAAAGGAAAAATGCCAACATTGCAACTCCTGAACCAATGATAAAAGCAATATATTTTAATGGATATTTACCAATAAATGTCAGCATCAAAACCATTGCAAAAATTAACGCCGTAGTCGAAAAGTTTGCTGGCAGAATTAATACCAATGTGATAAATACCGGAATCCAAAGCTGAATCAATGAAGTCTGAAAAGGCTCATTTTCATCTTTAGTTTTGGACAGATAGCGCGCCACATAAATAAACAAAACAATAGCAGCCAATGTTGATGTCTGAAACGTAATACCAATAAAAGGCACCTGAATCCAACGACTCGCATTTGCTCCTGCGATAACAGTACCTTTTAAAAGTGTATAAAGCAACAAAATCCAAACCACCGGAAGTGCAATCTTCGAAATTGCCCTAAAATAGTGATACGGAACTCTATGCACCCAGTAAATAATTAAAAATCCGATACAGATATGCGCCAGATGTTTTACCAGATAACCTAGTGTATTTCCTGTCCCATGCCCAATATAAGCCAAATTACTACTTGCACTAAAAACAGGCATAAACGAAAACAGCGCCAATAAAGCCACAAATGACCATATTACCCTATCTCCTTTTAGTTTGTTTACTAGCTCTTTCATAATTCTTTCGTTTCAGGTTATTCTTGTTTCAGGTTTCACGTTCCTTCTAACTTGAAACATGAAACTTGAAAATCTTTATTTTCTACAAGTTATGGACAGCTTGTTTAAATTGTTTTCCACGATCTTCGTAGTTTTCGAATAAATCGAAACTTGCGCAGGCTGGAGACAATAAAACCGTATCTCCCTTTTCTGTCAATCTTTGAGCAGTTTTTACCGCATCATTCATATTATTCACTTCAACCATAATATCAACAACGTTTCCAAAAGCATCGATAATTTTGCGGTTATCAATTCCAAGACAAATAATTGCTTTTACTTTTTCACGTACTAATGACATTAATTCGTTGTAATCGTTTCCTTTGTCAACACCTCCAACAATCCATACTGTTGGTGCGTTCATACTATCCAAAGCAAAGAAAGTAGCATTTACGTTTGTTGCTTTTGAATCGTTGATATATTGAACGTTTTGTATTTTTAGTACTTTTTCTAAACGGTGCTCAACACCTTGGAAATTAGATAGACTTTCACGAATCGTTGCATTTCTAATTTGCATCAATTTAGCTACAGAGCTTGCTGCCATGGCGTTTTTCATATTATGTTTTCCTTCTAACGCAATGTGTTCTGTATCCATTGTAAACTCTTCTTGGTTGATCTTTATTTCCATTTTGTTGTTATTTATAGAAGCCCCTTCATCAAATTTTTTCGTCAATGAAAAAGGAATTAGTTTTGCTTTTGTCTTGTTCTTCTTTAACCATTCTGTACTCGCCTCATCGTCTGCATCGTAAATGAGATAATCATTCTCAGTCTGATTCATCGTTATTCGGAACTTCGAATTGATATAATTTTCATATTTATATTCATATCGATCTAAATGGTCCGGACTTATATTGGTTATTATCGCAATATCGGGTCTATAATTTATTATTCCGTCTAATTGAAAACTGCTTAATTCAAGAACGTAGGCATCAAACTTATTTTCTGCAACCTGCCAGGCGAAGCTCTTTCCAATATTCCCACCCAATCCTACATTTAATCCTGCATATTTTAACAAGTGATGCGTCAACATTGTGGTGGTCGTTTTACCATTACTTCCGGTAATCCCAATAGTCATTGCTTCTGTGTAAGGAATCGCAAATTCGATTTCAGAAATTATTTTTACACCTGCTGCGATGAGTTTTTTTACTATCGGAGATTTATCAGGAATTCCAGGGCTTTTCATTACCACGTCGGCATTTAGAATTAAATCTTCTGTGTGCCGTTCTTCTTCCCAAGCAATTTTATTAATGATAAGAACTTCTTTGTAACTTTCTTTAATCTTTCCAAAATCCGATACGAAAACTTCATATCCCTGTTTCTTACCGAGGATCGCGGTTCCTACTCCGCTTTCTCCTCCCCCCAATACAACTAATCTCATCTATCTTAATTTTAGGGTAATGATTGACAATATGGCTAACATTACTGCAACAATCCAGAAACGAGTTACGATTTTACTTTCGTGATACCCCTTTTTCTGATAATGATGATGAAGAGGTGACATCAGGAAAATTCTACGTCCTTCTCCAAAACGTTTTTTAGTATATTTAAAATAAGTTACCTGAATAATTACTGAAGCACTTTCGGCAAGGAAAATTCCACAGAACAAAACAATCAATATTTCTTTTCGAACTGCAATGGCTAAAACGGCAATAATTCCTCCAATCGTCAAACTTCCAGTATCTCCCATAAAAACCGATGCCGGAAATGAGTTATACCAAAGAAATCCAATAAGAGCTCCCACAAAGGCAGAAATAAAAACCGTCATTTCTCCCGAATTGGGGATATACATAATGTTTAGATAATTTGAAAAAATAATATTACCAGAAACGAATGTAAAAATCCCGAGCGCGAGGACGGATATTGCCGAGGTTCCCGCTGCGAGTCCGTCGATTCCATCTGTTAAATTAGCCCCATTTGAAACTGCTGTGATAATAAAAATTACAACCGGAATAAACACTAACCAAGCCCATTTTTCATAGCCATCACCCATGAAAGACAATACTTCTGCATAGTCAAATTCGTTATTTTTTACGAAAGGAATTGTAGTTGCTGTAGATTTTTCTTCAACTCCTGCAGGTATAACAACAGTCGAATTTGCAGCAGCTCTGAAAACATCTGTACGACCAGTATCTGTTCTTACTGTAACGGCCGGGTTAAAATAAAGAACCGCTCCAACGATGATTCCTAGACCGACTTGTCCAATTACTTTAAAAATTCCTTTTAATCCTTGCTTATCTTTTTTGAATATTTTAATATAATCATCCACAAAACCGATACTTCCCATCCACAACGTAGTTACAATAAGCAATACGATGTAAATATTATGCAATCTTGCAAATAACAAAACCGGAATCAAGGTTGCAAAAATGATAATTAATCCACCCATTGTTGGCGTACCCGCTTTTTCATTTTGCCCTGCTAAACCAAGTTCACGAACTGTTTCTCCTACTTGCTGACGGCGTAAAAAGTTAATTACTCTTTTACCATAAATAGTCGACAGAAGCAACGAAAGCATAAATGCCAAAGCTGACCTAAATGTGATGTACTGGAAAACTCCTGTTCCAGGAAGATCCAATGTTTTATCAAAATATTCAAATAAATAGTACAGCATATTTTCTTATTTTTTTAAATTCCAATCTCGAATTAAATTCCAATTTTTTAAAACCCAAAATCCAAATTTTATTGGGATTTGGAATTTGGAATTTCCTTTTTGTTATTTATTTAGTTGTTCTAAAATCTCTTTTACCGTTTCCATATCATCAAAATGATGGCGAACACCATTTATTTCCTGATACGTTTCGTGTCCTTTTCCTGCAATTAGAATGATATCTTTAGGCTGAGCCAATTGACAAGCAGTTTTAATTGCCTGTTTTCTATCTGTAATTCGCAGCATTTTTTTATAGTTTTGAGGCTCAACACCCTGCTCCATTTCATCCAAAATAACTTCTGGATCTTCATTTCTTGGATTATCCGAAGTCAAAATAGCTTTATCGCTCAAATCTGAAGCAATCTTTGCCATTATTGGACGTTTTGTTTTATCACGATTTCCTCCACAACCAACTACAGTAAGCAACTGCTCGTTTTTAGTACGGATATCATTTATGGTTTTTAGCACATTTTCCAATGCATCTGGCGTATGCGCATAATCTACAACAGCAGTAATTCCGCCATCCGATACGATATATTGAAAACGTCCCGAAACACTTTCTAAATCAGACAATAAACGCAACGCTTCTAGACTATCAATCCCTAACTCTACTGCAGTTCCATAAATCGCTAAAACATTGTATGCGTTGAAAGTACCAATCAGTTTCACCCAAACTTCATTATCATTGATTTTTAACAACAACCCTGACAATTGACTTTCTAAAATCTGCGCTCTATAGTCTGCGTAAGATTTTAAAGCATAAGTCAGTTTTTTAGCCACTGTATTCTGCAACATTACAGAGCCGTTTTTGTCATCAATGTTTGATAATACAAATGCCGACTTTGGAAGTGAATCAAAAAATGACTTTTTAACATCTCTATATTCAGCAAATGTTGGATGATAATCTAAATGATCATGTGAAAGGTTCGTGAAAATCCCACCCACAAAATGCAAAGCTTCTGTACGTTTCTGATGTATTCCATGAGAACTTACTTCCATAAAACAATGCGTAACTCCTGCCTCAGCCATTTCATTTAAATAATGATTAATTGTCAAAGAATCCGGAGTTGTATGCGTTGCAGGATATTCTATTTTATCCACTACGATTTTAACTGTTGATAATAAACCAACTTTAAAACCTGCTTTTTCAAACAACTGAAATAGTAATGATGCAATCGTCGTTTTTCCATTTGTACCAGTTACGCCAACCAACTTTAATTTTTCAGAAGGATCTCCGAAATAGTTAGCCGCCATAAAGGCCAAAGCGGTATTGGTATCTTTTACTTGAATATAAGTTACATCATTAGCCGTATTTACAGGAAGCGTATCACAAATAATAGCTTTTGCTCCAAGTTCGATTGCCTTTTCAATGTAATCATGTCCATTAGAGAGTGAACCGCGAATTGCTACAAAAACATCATTTGACTCTACTTTACGAGAATCAAATTCAATTTTAGAAATAGCAATATCTGTTGAACCTTTTACAGATTCAATAGCTACTTTATATAATAT
>RCUH01001548.1_pt1 | contig 16534 bp, 9 predicted proteins | sample 2166191 | NCBI WGS metagenome assembly RCUH01 (sample SAMN09932848, study PRJNA488358) | compost metagenome | feature: garden; material: soil; isolation source: compost soil in an enriched community after 214 h of incubation | place: Germany: Experimental Botanical Garden Goettingen | collected...
CCGCAATAAAACATAATATTTTTTTCATTTTTCTTTTGATAAATAGTGAAATTACGGTTGAGAAAACCACATTTTATAGGTATGATAATCGCTTTTATCAGCTCCGATTTTCTTTAAAGCTTCCATATTCCAAAGATATTCGGAGTTATAACGCGGACGATAGCGTTGTGCAGGCTTGCCACCGTTATCTACATAAAAGCTTGATGGGAACCGGTAAACATTCACATAAGGATTATTTCCGGCTGCATCGCCAACATTATAGTTGAACTTTCTCAAATCACACCAGGTTTCTACAAAACCATAGCCGTAAAGTGCCAGATATTTTTGCAGCATAATATCTTTTAAAGTTAGTGTAGCTGCCGTTTGTTTTACCGAAGTACTGGCCATATAAGCCGTTTTTTCGGTTGCAGTAATGGCTGTACCTAAAGCACTCACAAAATCAATACTTGAGGAGATCCCGTTGATATAAGCTGTATAAGCTAAAGGAAGATCTCCCTTTCTAAATGCTGCTTCGGCTTTAATAAACTGCATCTCGGTATAAGTCATAATCGGAAAACCCGCATTATCTTTAAACAGATATTTACCCTGGTTTGGTCCCGGGTTGGCAGAGCCCAATGATCCCCATGGGTTTGGAATCTGGTTTTTGTTGGTCGCAGTTCCACCGTCAGCAGTATAAGGTGCTGTACCTCTAAACTGGCCGTCTTGTGATGCTGTAATCATGTTATTGCGACGTGGGTCGATAACAAAAGTAGTACTATTCGGAACGGCAAAAGTAGTTCCATCAAGCAAGGCCACAATTATAGCCGTTTGGCGGTATGCACCTAAATTTGCCCTAAGTGGCCCAAAAAAGTTACCATTAATAGCGGTTGTGCCTGTATTAGGTACAATAAAATTATCGGCATTACTGGCTAACGATTTATCTACATATTCGATTACTTTAGCCGGATCGTAGGTAGCCTTATTCACCAGGTTATTGGCATTTCGTGCCAGAATACCATAATTAAACTTAACCCATTTAGCATTATCACCTGCATAAATTAAGTCGGCCGGACCAAACTTAACCACTGTACCAGCTCCATCTGTTCTGGTAAAATTGGTAATTGAAGCATTAGCTAATCTAACCACTTCGGCATAAACCTCGGGTTGCGTATCGTAATCATATACATAACGATCTACATCAAAGGCTTGTTTTAAAATAACTTCGCCATGATAATCGGTGGTAGTTTGCCAGCTCCAGGCCTTTAATGCCTGTGCCATGCCTACATAATTCCACTCTTGCTTCGCTTCAGAATCTTTAATGATCAGGTTTAAGTTTGCACCTAATCCAAAATAATTCGTTCTCCAAATTTCACCCATGGCATCGCTACCAGCAATCCAGCCATGTTGTTCACCCACATTTACTGCTCCACCGAAATACTGAATAAGTCCGCCTAAATATCTTGAATCGAATTGTATACCTCTCTCCATTTGCGCAAACAAAGGAGGGGTTAGTGTTTTGCTCGATACTTCTTGCGGCGTTGCAGGATCTGTATTCACATCCAGATATTTTTTACATCCCGACGCAATTACCAGCGAAGCAAAAACTGATAATAAATATATCTTTTTCATCTCTTTAATCTTTAAAAACCAATTTTCACACCTAAATTATAACCTCTTGGCAAGCCAACTGAACCGAAATCGATCCCTGTACCGCCCAAACCACCCGATGCAGCACTTAAGCCGTTAACCGATGGATCTACACCTTTGTAGTTGGTAATCAATAACAAATCTGTTCCGGTAACGAAAACACTGGCATTCTTAATTACTTTGCTGTTTTGGAATAAACCTTTTGGCAAATTGTAGCTTAAAGTCACATCCTTTAACCTGATCCAGTTGATATCTTTTTCTAAGAAATCGGCAGTATTGTAAAAGGTTGAATAGTATGTTGTAGTGATATAAGGAATTACAACGACATTATTTTTGGTTGGATTGGCCGAATTTTCCAAACCATCGCGCATTACGCCTTCGATAATACGTGGCACCTCGCGATCTGTACTTAACTTAGACAAGCCCCTTGCATACAGATATAACTCAGTTGCATTGTAAATATCGCCGCCCTTACGCAAATCGAGTAAAAACGAAAGATTGAAATTTTTATAGGTAAAACTGTTGGTTAACCCCACCATAAGGTCTGGTGCACGATCGCCCATTTGCGTAAAATTAACGTCTTTAATTGGCATTCCGTTTGCCGGATTGATTAAAAGCTGACCATCTTTATTTCTCAAATAATCTATACCCGCAAAAGCCGAAATCGATGTTCCAACAGCATATTGTGCCCTAACGTTATCAAACAACCAACTATCCGACACATAAAACACATCCTGATTAGCTGGTAACGACAAGATTTTTCCTCTGGCTCTTGAAGCATTTGCTGAAATATCCCAGCTAAAATTCTGTGTTTTAACAGGTGTACCTTTAACCAAAAGCTCGAAACCGTGAACACGGATTTTTCCGCTGTTGATATATTGTAAAACAGCACCCGATGCATAGCTTAAACGTGGTGCAGTAATCTGTTTGTCGGATAAATTATGGTAATAAGAAAAATCGAACGATAAACGATTTTTAAAGAAACCAAGCTCCAATCCGATCTCTTTTGCTGTGGTAAACTCGGCTTCTAAATTGGGGTTACCCATGGTTACATCCAATGCATAACCGCCACCAGTAGTTTGCTGCGCAATAAGCTTATTATCGGTAACGTAAGCTACACGGGCATCTTTACCCGATTGGCCCCACGAACCTCTTAATTTACCGTACGATAACCACCCTAAGTTTTTTACTGCCTGCAGGTTAGAAAACACAAAACTTAATGACGTTGCAGGGTAAAAGAATGTATTGTTCTTCTCGGGCAGGGTTGAAGATAAATCCTGACGACCAGACAAAGTTAAATACAAGAAATTATCGTAACCTAGTTCAGCATTAGCAAAAAAACCAACTTTACGTTTTAACTCATCGGTATAGGCAACACGGTGGGTTGTCGGGTCGACGTTATTCATGCTAAAAAAATTTGGCTGGTAAAAACGTGTGCCAAACTGCGCGTTTACCTGATAAGAATCGTCTTTAACCTCAGTACCTACCCGAATTACGGGCTTAAATTTACCAAAATCCTTTTTGGCTGTTGCCACAAAATTGGCCGTAACCAAACGCTCGTTAGCATTGTAGGTATTTAAACCACCACCAGAGTTGGTTGTTCCAGATTTATTGGCTTCGTACGACTGGACATCGTAAGCAGAAAGACCGGTTTGAGAAAATATATCCGCACCGGCTGTTCCTTGCATGCTTAACCAGTTGGTTGGCGCATAGGTAAACCCAATGTTTCCAAGAACGCGGTTCATTTTATCATAGTTTGGGTTTCTTTCTACTCCCCAGTAAGGGTTATCCAACTCGCCACTTAAGCTTCCGGTAATTGTTCTTCTTTCGCCAAGCGGAGTTAAGTAGTTCCGCATATCATCTGTTAATGGCCATGACAAGGCACTTAACATTGGACTGCTTACACCCTTATAAGTTTTATCAGTTCTTGAAGAGATCAGATTCAGCGAGGCATTCATGCTAATTTTATCGCTTATTTTAGAAGTAGCATTGATTTTGCCATTGATGGTATTATAAGCCGTTCCAGGAATTATACCATTCTGATCGGTATAGCTTACTGTTGTTCTAACCGAAAGTTTCTCGCTTCCTCCCTCAATAGTTGCATTGTGTTTTTGAGTGAAACCGGTTTTATAAAAATTACCAATGTTATCGTACATGGTTTTATTTGCTGGGTATTTAGCGCCAAAGAAAGTACGTGTTCTCTGCTCTTCATCAAAAATACCACCGGCACCACCACCATAGGTAGTTTGTACTTCTGGATAGCGATAAGTATTTTCTAACCTGAACGAGTTACTATAGGTTACGCGTGCAGTGCCTGCTTTTGCTCTTTTTGTGGTAATTACCACAGCTCCCGATGCACCATCTGTACCATACAATGCAGAAGCCTCAGGTCCTTTTAAAACCGTAAGCGATTCTATTTCTTCAGGATTGATATCCATTGCCCTGTTTCCGTAGTCATTCTGGCGGTTAAAAGTACCCTGCCCTACCAGGTTGTACTCGCTGAAAGTACGGTTAGAAATTGGTAAACCATCTACTACAAAAAGCGGCTGATTATCTCCGTCTAACGAAATACCTCCACGGATAATCATGGTTGCCGATGCTCCAGGCGTACCTGTTGTCGGCGTAATGGTAGCACCTGCCACACGCCCCTGTAAGGCGTTTAAAAAGTTATCCCGCTGTGTATCGGCAATATCCGAGCCCTTTAAGGTTTGTGCAGAGTAACCTAGTGCGTCTTTAGATCTTTTTATACCAAATGCAGTAACCACCACCTCACTCAGATTAGCTGCATCAGCTGCAAGGTTGATGTTAATTATAGTATTAGGACCAACAGCGCGCTCCTGAGTGGCATAACCCACATAGGAAAAGGTAAGTACGTCAGTTTTTAAAGCTTTAATAACATAGTTTCCTTGTGCATTGGTTTGTGCAACAACATTGCTGCCCTTTACACGAATGGAAACGCCAGGTATAGGTCCGTCGGCCGACGTAACCTTACCTGCAATGGTTATTTGTTGCGCAATGGCGTGAGCCAGCAACAAAAACGTACCAATAAAAAATAGTAGTAGTTTTTTTTTCATAAACTGCCTGTTTAGGGAATGAAATGATTATTTAGTTGTTTTTAGTTAGTCTTGCAAAACACGCACAATAACGCATTTTAATGCTAATATCATAAATGTTTTGGAATAAAAAAACTAATCAACAAACTATTTACCAGCAGCTAACAACATTAAATTGCAAAAACACGCAAAAACACGCAATTTTTAGAAAATTTAAAAATCTTTGTTACATTCGCTCAACCAGACAATTTTTTATGCTAAAGAAAGAACGTCATGATTTCATTATGCGCCAGATTAACCTGCACAATCGCGTGCTCACGTCTGATCTGGTTCAACTGCTGAATGTTTCGGAGGACACCATTAGAAGAGACCTGCAGGAATTGGTTGATACAAACCTATTGTATAAAGTACATGGAGGTGCGCTGTCCAAATCTTACCACAGTTCTTTTGATGACAGTACTGTTTATGCCCGTGACAGCAAGATTATCATCGCAAAAAAGGCCGCTAAACTGATTAAAGACGGTATGGTTATTTTAACCGGCGGAGGAACCACAATCCTGGAGTTGGTAAAACTATTGCCCCAGGGCATTTCGGCTACTTTTTTTACCATTAGCCCCCTGGTAGCTGTAGAACTGGCGAAATACAACAACGTTGAAGTAATTTTAATTGGTGGCTTGTTTTCGAAAAACTCACAGGTTACCTATGGCGGACAGGTGATTACCCAGCTTTCTGAAATAAAAGCCGATTTATGCCTGATGGGAACCAGTGCAATCCACCCAGAAGAAGGTTTAACCGACACTTACTGGGAAATTAACCAGTTAAAGAAGGCCATGTTGGCCTGCGCAAAAAGAACTGCCGTATTGTGCATTTCAGAAAAACTGGATATTGCCCTGCGATTAAGGGTTTGTCCCTTAGAAAGCATCAGTTACCTCATAACTGAACTGGACATAAATGACGAATCGCTTTCCCGTTACCGCGAAAAGGAATTGAATATTTTATAAAAAAGCTTCCCTGATCAAATCGGGGAAGCTTTTTTCGTTATTAGAAAGACGGATCGGCAGGGGTATTGGTATTGTTATCCCGCTCCGGAAAAGGGTAAGGAAAGAAATTACGTTTACGATCTGCCAATGGCTGATTAAACCGCCTCATATCTTCGAGTTTTAAGCCCGACATAAACAGCTCAATGCAACGGTGTTTGTAAATGAGATCTAATAATTGTTGCTGGGTATAAGTACCTGTTAATGCAGGCAGTGCGGCCCCAACCCCAAAAGGATCTGCAGCAGCTGTTTTGGTTACAACTTTGTTCAGTTCGGTTAAAGATGACGACAGGTTTGGTGTAGCCTGACGTGCATATGCTTCGGCTTTAATTAAAGCCATCTCGCCTGGCAGATAGATAGGAAACTGGGTAAAAGTGCCTGCACCAAAGCCATTAATACGTACCGTAGTATTCACTACAGTGTAAAATGGTATCCTGCCATCGCCTGCATCAGGAATATTGACGCCAGTTTGCCCGAGATTCAGATTTTTAGGTTGAATAACGTTATTGGTAGAGGTGGCAATTTCAAAAATTGGATTCAGATTTAATGCATCATATGTAAATGTCGATTTTTTGGTTAAATCAACCGCATTTGCAGCAGTTAATGCTAACGCATAGTTTCCGGCAAATAAAGCATAGCGCGCCTTGAGAGCATTTAAAGTATTGGGGATATCTACTCCTGATGGAATGTTTCCTAAAAAGGATGTACTTATCGTGTTCGCTGCAATCACCGCCAATGCATTGTCAATAGTTGCAATTGCTTTATTATAACCATCGGTGCGGCTAATGAAGGCAACATTTTGACCAGTCGCGGCTGGCACTTTTTCCCAATATTCGGATAAATTACCTAAAGCCAGGGCTTTAAAAATGCTGGCATGAGCAATTAAACCCGCAGCATAATTTTTATCGGGAAGATTTGCGGCATTACTAATCACATTATCAGCATCATAAATAATTTTATTGGCACCAGCCCAAACATTCAGTACTATGGAATTGGTACCATCTACCTGTACCCCTCCGGCCACTAATCTTTCTTCGTTGGTATTACCTGTATTTATGGATATTAACTCATTTGTAGTTAAGCCGTTTAAAGTAATACTCGCATATAACATTCCAGCCCGCGTAGTAGAATAGTTTTTCTGTAAACCTACCGTAACACCCGTTAAACCTTTTGCCGAAGTTAATACATCATCGGCTGTTGCCGCATTAGGATTTAAGTATTCCTTTTTACAAGCGCTAGTAAAAGCCACTATTGTAAGCAGAAATGCATAACCTATATATCTTGATTTTAAATTTTTCATAACAATAGTTTTAAATTAGAATCTTGCTTGTAAACCCAAAGAGAAAGTACGTGGAATGGGCACTGACCCGAAATCGATATTTCTCAAAATCGTCGATTGACCGCCAGAGTTCAGTTCAGGATCATAACCTTTGTAATTATCCCACGAAATCAGGTTCCTTCCACTAAGATTAACGGTTAAGCTTTTAATAAATTTAACCTGACCAATATTATAGCTTAAAGAAATTTCTCTCAGTTTTACAAAAGACCCATCATCAATACGCCATTCTTCTACATTGTATACACCAGCCACATAACCTCTGGGCAATTGTCCCATCTGCTCTGCTTCTGCAACTTTCCCATTGCCTACGCCTTGACGTGTTCTCCAATCTGCATTCCAAACGTCACCCCCTTGAACAGCGTCCAACTGAATGTGTAAACTTAATTTTTTGTAGGTGAAATCGTTAACAAAAGACCCTGTATAATCCGGGTTTGGATCGCCGATTACTTTACGCAAAACATTATTCGCGGCCTGGCCTGCAGTTAATGGAATACCAGCGGCATTTGTTGCAATATCTCCATTTGATGACCGCTCAAAATAAGTTCCATAAAAAACACCTACCGGATAACCATCAGTAATAGAAACTGGCGCACCAGCATTGGTTGGAATTAATCTTTGTGCACCTGAACCCACTATTTTATTTCTGTTTCTGTTATAAATCAGCGTCGATGTCCAGGTAAAATCTTCGGTTTTAACTGGCACACCTGTAAGCATTAATTCAACACCCTTATTTTTTAAAGTGCCGCTAATATTGTCTAATAAGCTGGAGAAACCAGTTGTTGGCGCAATCACTACAGGCAATAATAAATCAGTTACTCTTTTATCATAGTAACTAAACGTTAAACCTAAACGATTATTAAAAAAGGACATATCTGTACCGATTTCAAGCTCTTTCTGGCGCTCTGGTTTTACGCTGGTATTAGCCAGTGTTGTTAGCGATGTTAAAGACGTTTTGCTATTTAGTGCACTTGGCGAATAAACGTTGAAACGATCGTATGCCCCAATTCCTGTTAAATTTCCCGACTGGCCATAAGCAGCCCTTAATTTAAATGCATTCCACCAGGAGGATACACCAAGGTCTTTCCAATAGTCGGCTGATGACAATACATAACTTACATTAGCCTTAGGATAAAACTGTGTTCTGTTGTCTTCGCCAAATACTGTTGATTGATCGACCCGAATGGCTCCAGTAACAAACAAATGATCCTTGTATTTAAAATTTTGTTGTAAATAAGCTCCGCTAATAGAAAATTCTGAACGGCTATCAGCATTAGGCAAAACAGTACTTGCTCCGTTTACAACCTGAACAAAAGGTGCCAATCCACGTCCATTTAGTAGGCTGTAAAGATCTTTTTGATATTGATAAGATCCGCCAAGTTGAGTGGTTGAACTAAACAATTCAGAAATTTTAGCATCATAGGTGAAGTTTAGCTCATTATTAAAAAGCGTTGTAGTTGCATTTGCCGCACTCGCATAACCATTTAAAGATGGGTCCAGAGTTGGTCCACCACCATAAAAACCTGTACTTACATTATACGCAAATGGCGGAATGTAGGTTGTTCCGTTTTGGATTGAATTATCAACCCCCATGGTATAATCGATAGTTAAGTTTTTAACAGGAGTGAGTTTTAATCCTGCATTTGCGATAATACGGTTGGTAAACTGGCGCTGCTTGATATCCTCGATTACAGAAACAGGATTAACACGACCACGTTCTCCAATAGCTTTTAAATTGCCTAGTGCATCCCTGGTAAACAAATCATGAAAATTACCAATAATTGTTACCGAATTCATCGGTGAGAAAAAGGAGTTTCCATCTGGTTTTTCGTTGGCATCACTGTGGATATAATTAAATCCAGCAGTCATTTTTGCCCATTTATTAATGGTCTGATCCAGATTTGCCCTGAAATTCATTCTCTTGAAATCAGTGTTTTTTATAATTCCCTGGTTTGAGAAATATCCAGCCGAGGTGTAGAATTTAGTGTTATCGTTACCTCCCGAAACTGACACGGAATTATCGGTACCTACTCCGGTTCTAAAAATGTAATCCTGATAATTATACCTGGTTACCGCAGTCGTGTTTGTTAAAGTTGGTGTTAACACATCCTGAGTTTGCGCAGTTGGCCCATCAGTTGGTCCTCCAAATTTTGTAGGCGATTGGTTTACTTCAATTTGTTTACGCAATTCGCTAATGGTTAAACTGGTATTAAAACTTACCTGTGGAGCACCGGTTTTACCTCTTTTGGTAAAAATCTGGATTACACCTGCATTCGCTCTCGATCCGTAAATAGCAGCTGCAGCAGCACCATTTAGCACCTCAATACGCTCAATATCAGCGGGATTAATATCCACCATCCGATTCTGTCCAATGCTTCCCACAAAGTTACCGCCATCATAATTTGCAGAAGTATTGGTTACCCTTGTGGTAGAGTTATTTACAATTACCCCGTCGATAATATAGAGTGGCTCTGACGATGAATTAACAGAACTCACCCCTCTTAAGCGAACAGAAATCCCTCCTGCCGGATCGCCCGAGTTCTGGCTGATCTGTGCTCCAGGTGTTTTGCCTTGCAAGGATGCCAGGGCATTTCCGCTGGGTGCTTTGTTTAAATCGTCGCCTTTTACAGTACTTACATAACTACCCAACTGTTTACGGGTGGTGCCTTGCGAAGTACCGGTAACAATAACCTCATCAAGGCCTACTGCATCGCCAGCAAGTTTTACACTGAGCTGCACTTTATCGCCACTACCCAAATCAACCGGTTGAATGCTGCTTTTATAGCCCACATAAGAAAACTGAAGCTGGTATTTTCCGGGATTTAAATCAACCGAAAAACTATAACCTCCGCTGGCATCGGTACTTGTAGCCAAATTGGTATTGAGTATTTTAACAACCGTCCCAGGTATAGGATCGTTGTTAGCCGCATCGGTAACCTTGCCGCTAATGGTGTACCGTTTGCTTTGTGCTTGTGCCATTCCTGTAAATAAGAGCAACAGAAATGGGATCATCAAAATTACGAAGAGCTTTGACAACCATTTTAGGTAACTTTTTTCCATAAAATTTGGTTTTGGGTTGAAGATTAGTTTAAAACAAATTAAACAAAATACTGCACAAACCAAACTTTAAGCTACACAAACTACTTTACAATCAGCCGATAACGCTCGTTGAGCTACTCTGGCAAGCTGATTTTACCCATACAAACCGCTGGCACTCCCTGCCGGTTTCCAAAATTTATTGGTTTACCGCAAAGCGTTTCGTTGGCTAAAACAGCAAATAAAACAGCTTCCTTAGCATCAGGGTTGATATTCAGCTCATCAGTGGTTAAGAAATTACAAAAAGGCAGTTCGTTATGAAGCAGTTTTACCAGTAAAGGGTTGTGCATGCCCCCACCGCTCATGTAAACCGAGGCTTTCGCTTCATCGCCAAAACACCTCCTGATGGCATCGGCAATTGTGCGTGCCGAAAAGTGGCATAAAGTGGCCATCACATCCGCTTTTGGAATATCTGTAGTACCCGACTGCTGCTGTGCATTGCTCAGGTATTCGAGATTAAATAGTTCTGGTCCCGTTGTTTTAGGGAAACCCAATTCAAAGAAACTGCAGTCCAACAGTGCATGCAAAAGCTTTTCGTTTAACTGACCAGAGCCGCCCACCGCTGCATTTTTATCATAAAACAGGTTAAAGTGCTTTTGCATGTACTGATCCATTAAAGTATTTCCGGGGCCAACATCTGTCGAAAAAACCGCACTGGCTTCAGTACTTCCAGGCAGGTAGGTAAAGTTTGCAATTCCACCAATATTAAGCATTACACGGTCTTCGCCGGCCTTTGAAAAGATCAGATAATCGCCGTAAACCGCCAATGGAGCGCCCTCGCCACCTGCTGCTAAATGTTTCTGCCTAAAATCAGAAAGTGTAATGATACCCGTTTTTAGGGCAATATGATCTCCGTCGCCTATCTGCAAAGTTCCGTTCGGGTAATCTCCGAGCCGGTGCAATGATTTGGGGGCATGAAAAATAGTTTGCCCGTGGCTGGCGATAAAATCGATGGCTTCATGATTATACCCCCACTCCTGCAAGGCTTCGTTAATTAATTGGGCATGTGTATTGGCAATGTGCTCGTTCATGAGACACACCAACTGCAAATCGACCTCTTTTTTAGAGAAAACAGCTTTAATCTTCGCCCTGAAATCATCGGTATAATCGCCTGTTTTAAATTCCAGAACTTTTATATCGGTTTCGGGTCCGCTATGCTTAACCGAACAGAGCGCAATATCCAGCCCGTCCATAGAGGTGCCACTCATTAGTCCTATAATTAAACGCTCGGCTTTAGCTGCTTTTTCGTACAACTTTTGGATCTGTGTGTTCATATTGATTTTTACTTAAAAACGAACAAACGTTTGTCTGCACCATTAACTCAATTTTATAAAAATACTTGCAATAAAAGTAAATATCCTGTGTTAATAATTGGGCATAACTCTCTATATTTACTGCTCCGTACATTAAAATCCATATAAAAAAAATGGCTAGATTAAATTTACTGGAGGAGACACGTTTCGAGAAACTACCCGTTAGCGTGTTCGAAAATCCAAAAATTGCTTCCATTAATGTAGCAAACCGCATCGCGGAACTCATTAAATCAAAGCAAGCAAACAACGCACCTGCAGTACTGGGCTTAGCAACAGGTGTTACTCCAATTGCAGTATATGCCGAACTGGTTAGACTGCACAAAGAAGAAGGTTTAAGTTTCAAAAACGTAATTACGTTCAACCTGGATGAGTATTATCCAATGGCGCCAACTGCGGCACAGAGCTACGTTACTTTTATGAACGAGAATCTTTTCGATCATATCGACATCGATAAAAAGAATGTTCACATTCCTGACGGAACACTTGCACTTGAAGACATTCCGGCGTTTTGTTTAGATTACGAAAAGAAAATTGGTGATTTAGGCGGTCTTGATATCCAGATTCTGGGTATTGGTCGTACCGGTCACATCGGGTTCAACGAGCCGGGCTCTGCACCAAACTCAGGAACACGTTTAGTTACCCTTGATGACCTTACCCGCCGTGATGCTGCACGCGATTTCGGTGGTAAAAGCTTTGTACCAACTAAGGCGATTACCATGGGTATTGGTACCATTTTCAAAGCAAGGGAAATTATATTAATGGCCTGGAGCCGTAAAAAAGCTTCGATCATTAAAAAAGCAGTAGAAGGAGAAATTTCTGGCGATGTACCAGCTACATTCCTTCAGTTGTCGGATCATGTTGAATTCATTCTTGATGCTCCGGCAGCTTCAGATTTAACACGTTTTGATACACCATGGTTGGTAAAAGATTGTATCTGGACCGATGCTTTAATCCGTAAGGCAGTAATCTGGTTGGCCAATACTTTAAACAAGCCGATCTTAAAATTAACTGAAGACGATTACAACAACAATGGTATGGCACAACTGGCTACCGAAAAAGGCCCGGTGTACAATATCAATATTCATATCTTTAACAAATTACAACACACCATTACAGGCTGGCCAGGTGGTAAACCAAATGCCGACGATTCTCAGCGCCCGGAAAGAGCCGAACCAGCGAAGAAAAGAGTAATTATCTTTTCGCCACACCCTGATGATGATGTGATTTCGATGGGTGGTACTTTTATCCGCCTGGTTGATCAGAAACACGATGTGCACGTGGCTTACCAAACTTCCGGAAACACAGCAGTTTGGGATGATGATGCGCTTCGCTTTGTAGAGTTCAATGTAGATTTTACAGAGAAAATGGGTATGGATAATTCGCATTTAAAGGAACTTTACAACAACATGAGAACCTTTATTGAGCAGAAAAAACCAAACCAGGTAGATACACCGGAGATCCAAACTGTTAAAGGCTTGATCAGAAAAGGAGAAGCCATTGCAGGAGCGAGATATTGTGGTTTAGAAGATGATCACATTCACTTTCAGGCACTTCCTTTCTACGAAAGTGGCAAAGTGCAGAAAAACCCGGTAACCGATGCCGACATCGAGTTAACCATCGAACTTTTGCAAAAAGTTAAACCTCACCAGGTTTACGCTGCCGGCGATTTCGAAGATCCACATGGTACGCACATTGTTTGTTTCAATATTATTCTTGCAGCGTTAAAACGCCTGCGTAAAACTGAGGCCTGGGCTCAGGATTGCTGGTTATGGATGTACCGTGGCGCATGGCACGAATTCGAAACACACGAAATCGAAATGGCTGTACCAATTTCTCCTCAAGAACTGGAGCGCAAAAAATACGCAATTTTCAAGCACCAGAGCCAAAAAGACAGAGCTGTTTTCCCTGGCGATGATTCAAGAGAATTCTGGCAACGTGCTGAAGACCGTAACCGCGAAACAGCTAAGGCTTACGATGATTTAGGTCTTGCAGAATACGAAGCCATGGAAGCTTTTGTACGCTGGAAATTTGAAGATTAGTTTTAGTTAATCGATATCAATCCTGCTTTGTTTATTCAAAGCAGGATTTTTTTTCTCTTCCTCCGAAGTCTGAATGGCCAGGAGATCCGCCACCCGCTAAACTTCGTAAGCAAGTTATTTCTCATTGTAAAAACAATACTATAAATTAGTTTTATCAAACCAACTAACCATGACCGAAACTAAACAAAGATTGCTTTCACTGGATTTTTTTAGGGGATTAACGGTAGCCGCAATGATATTAGTGAACAATCCGGGTAGTTGGGGGCATATTTATGCTCCATTAGAACATGCTGAATGGAACGGATGCACACCAACCGACTTAATCTTTCCATTTTTTCTGTGGATTGTAGGCGTATCTATTGCTTTTGCCATGAGCAGCAGCAAAGCTGATCCGGCTACACATCAAAAAACCATCATTAAAGCGATTAAACGAGGTGTCACCTTGTACCTCTTAGGATTCTTTTTAGCCATTTTCGGGAAAATTATCAGCGCAATCACTACCGAAAGTACAATCCTAGAAGCTTTCCAAACGGTTAGGTTATTGGGTGTATTACAAAGAATAGGTATCGTTTTTATCATTAGCAGCATCATCTTCCTTAAAGCTTCGGAAAAAACAATATTTAAAACATTAATCGTAATACTGGCGGTTTACTGGGCCTTAATGAATTTTATCCCCGTACCTGGTGTAGGCTATCCGAATCTGGAGAAAGAAACCAATTTAGCGGCCTGGATTGACAGGGGTATTTTAACTGAAGCACACACCTGGGCCTCGTCGAAAACATGGGACCCCGAAGGGATTTTAAGCACATTACCTGCCGTTGGCACTTGCTTATTTGGTATTTTGGTTGGTATTTGGATGCGCCGAAAAGATGTAGATAATGCCACAAAAGTAGCCTGGCTTTTTACCGCAGGCATTGCCGCCGTTGTATTGGGTCTCCTTTGGGATTTACAGTTCCCGATTAATAAAGCACTTTGGACAAGCTCATATGTACTTTACGCAGGTGGGTTGGCAAGCATTGGCCTCGCGCTATGTTACTGGATTATTGATGTACAGGGCTACAGGAAATTTACAACCCCATTTGTGGTATATGGCGTTAACGCCATCACTGTTTTCTTTTTGGCAGGTTTAATGCCCCGGGTGTTAAACCTCATTCAGGTTACCAAACCTGACGGAACAAAAACCGGATTGTTGGTCAGGTTTTATGAAACCTGTTACACCCCATTTTTTAGTCCAATAAATGCCTCACTGGTTTGGGCCGTTACCTATGTACTGGGTTTCTATGTATTATTATATTTCATGTACAAAAAGAACATTATTATTAAGGTTTAGTACATTTATACACTATTATTAAATCGACCTCTAACTCAAAAATTGAAAAAGAAAACCACTATATACGACATTGCAAAAGAGCTGAATGTTACGGTATCTACCGTTTCGCGAGCATTAAGTGGCTTTCCGGCCATAAGCGATACCACAAGAAAAGCAGTGGTAGATATGGCGAAGAAATTAAATTACAGCCCAAACAAGCTGGCCTCTGCATTAAAATCGGGCAAAACACATATTATTGGCGTAATTGTTCCCAGCGTGCAGGCTCATTTTTTTGCATCCATTATCCACTGTATAGAAGATGGTTTAAAAGATAGTGGATACCGCGTAATTATCTATCAGTCTAACGAATCGGTAGAGAACGAAATAAATGGTGTAAAAACTTTATTAGAGGCACAGGTTGATGGAATTATGGCTTCTCTATCGCTGGAAACGCAAGATGTAAGTCACTTTGCCGAAATTGTTAAGCAAAATAAGCCTTTAATTTTATTCGACCGGGTAAACGCAGATTTAAAGGTACCTACCATTACCCTCGATGACTTCAGGGCAGGATATATTGCCACGCAGCATTTAATTGATAGTGGCTATAAAAAAATTGCTTTTGTCACCACTATCCATCAGATTAAGATATTTAACGATCGCCTGGAAGGCTATAAGGCAGCACTTGCTGATAATGGCCTGCCTCTAATAGAAGAACACATTATTTTTGGTGGCTTATCCATTAAAGACGGCCGTTTTGGTGCCGGGAAACTGATGCGCAGCCGAAACAAACCCGATGCTATTATTGCCGGAGACGACTTTACCGCTGTGGGTGTAATTAAAAAACTTAAAGAAATTGATGAAACACCTCCCGAAATCGGGGTTATCGGTTTTGCCAACGAAGCCTTTTCGGCCTACATTACCCCTAATTTATCTACCATCGATCAACATGCACCTCAAATCGGTAAGGCATGTGCTAAGATGTTCCTGAAAATGATTAACCAGCAAAATCCTTACAGCAACATGGAGCATATCGTACTCGACCCCACAGTTGTAGAAAGAGAATCGACCAATAAAAGGGCGCTTTAGCCCTTTATTCTTTGGCCAGCGGCACTTCTACCCCTACCGGACCACTAGGTTCACTTTCATTTTTTAAGCGGTCTAAAGCCGTTACCAGATAGCTATAGCGCTTTCCGCTCTCTATACCGGTATCAATAAATGAAAGATAATCTTCAAAACTTATTTTGATGATGTTTTTAGGATCGAGTATCGAAATTTTCTCGCCCTCACTAAAGCGGTAAACTACAAAACCCGAAGCGGTTTCACCATCTTTAGCTTTCAACGGAAGTTGCCATTTCAGGTGCACACCATCTTTCATGGCATCGGCAGTTAGGGCCTGTGGTTCGTTTGGCGGTACTTCATCCAGCCAGGGCATTTGAGGAGGTAAAGCCGGATATTTATAAAAATCATTCTTTAACGAATCGCCTACCGCCTTTGCTACGGTACTCAAAGATTTTGAGCTAAAGAACACGCTTCCCTGAATCCGGTTGTTATCTCTTAAATACCTGATCTGATTCGGAATTTCGCTCATGTTTCTCCATGCAGCCTCTGCCCTCGAGTTTACCAGATAAGCCCCCTGGCCAATATAAACGTGCCTGCCATAAGTATTGTTGCTCCACCAATCAACCAAAACACCATATGGCGCAACCCTTCTGGTAAATGTAAAAT
>RCUH01001549.1_pt1 | contig 16531 bp, 15 predicted proteins | sample 2166191 | NCBI WGS metagenome assembly RCUH01 (sample SAMN09932848, study PRJNA488358) | compost metagenome | feature: garden; material: soil; isolation source: compost soil in an enriched community after 214 h of incubation | place: Germany: Experimental Botanical Garden Goettingen | collected...
CCGTCTATATCAAAAAATACTAATCTTCTCTCCATAAATATCCCTCGCAGTATTAGCTAATTAAGTTCCCAAGGATAAGCATAGAGTATGAAAAGCATTTCAGGTCAAGTACAACTTCTCCCATAGGCGAGTTCATACTTCTAAATGCTGCCTAAACGCAAGGCACGACTCATGAATACCGGAAGCACAGATCCATGATTCTCTGATTATGTTCGATCAAGGTCCCTCCCTAAGCCAAAAAGACGACAATTCACCCTATACCAGGATAATCGTCGTCTACATTAGAGGTGAGAACTGCTGCTTAGCCTTGCGCATACCCGGCTTTCTCCATCAAAGATTTACTTTCCTCATTCAACCCATGGATTCTAACATTTTTACCAATCTCTCCATACTTAGCAGTCACTTTGGAAATCGCATTGATAGCTGAATGATCCCATACATGCGATTTAGAGAGGTCTATTATAATTGTCCGGGGATCATCAGAAGCCAGGAACAAATGAATGAACTGGGTAGCCGTGCCGAAGAAGAGCGGTCCGGCTACAGAGTATTTTTTCACACCACTGGCATCCATCTCTGAAGTGACTCTAAGGCGGGCAGCCCTCCAGCCAAAGGATAATGCGCTTAGCACTACCCCGCAGATTACACCGATAGCCAAGTTGGAGGTCACAACCACAATCAGGACAGTGACCACCATGACGACAGCGTCTGTGCGCGGAATCTTATGCAAGGTTCGAAGAGAACCCCAGTCGAAGGTTCCGAAGGAGACCATGAACATGACTCCCGTTAGGGCAGCCATGGGAATCTCTTTTACGACATCACCTAGCACCAGGATAAGAAACAGCAGGAAAGCGCCCGCGACAAAAGTAGATAGCCGGGTACGGCCACCCGATTTGACGTTAATGACGGTCTGCCCGATCATGGCACAGCCGGCCATACCGCCGAAGAAACCGGTGATTACATTGGCCATCCCCTGTCCGCGGATCTCGCGGTTTTTGTTGCTTCCCGTCTCTGTGAGCTCATCAACCAGCGTGGCGGTAAGCAGTGATTCGGTCATCCCTACTACAGCAAGAGCGATCGAATAGGGGAAGATCGCCAGCAGCATATCGAAACTAAGCGGCACCTGGGGCAAATGGAAGAAAGGCAATGACTGCGTGATATTTCCCATATTGCCCACGGTCTTCACTTCGGCTCCTGTACATACAGAGACCAGCGTCATTACGATAATAGCGACCAGTGCCGAAGGAACCGCCTTGGTCAGCAGCGGGAACAAGTAGATGATGAGCAGTGTTCCTGCCAAGATCGCGTAGACTTCCCAAGAAGCTCCCTCAAAGTTGGGAAGCTGAGCCATGAATATAATGATGGCCAAGGCATTCACAAATCCGACCATGACGGAATGAGGAACAAAAGTAATAAAGCGTCCGAAGCGAAGTGCCCCCATCACCCACTGCAGAATTCCGGTAAGCACGGTGGCCGCAAATAAATATTCGATCCCGTATTTGGCGATGAGCGGCCCCATTAAAGAGGCCATAGCTCCGGTTGCCGCGGAGATCATTCCCGGCCTTCCCCCGAAGAATGAAATACTTACAGCTATCGTAAATGAAGCATAAAGCCCGACCATGGGGTCGACTCCTGCCATGATCGAAAAAGCAATCGCCTCGGGGATCAAAGCAAAGGCAACTGTAAGTCCGGACAAAATATCTCTACGGGTATTTCCCAAGAAACCTCGTTTCAACCAATCCACAAACAAAAATCCCACTCCTCTGTACTTCTCTTTAAAGTCATCCCTTCAATTATAAGGTACACGTCAAGTTCTGCACCTGACAGGCAGTAACGCCTTACCGTTTGTTTCATCCTCTAAACTTGCGTTTATAAATTATCAATAACACAAGCAAGGCAACATCTTACGGAAAAGGAGGAGAATATCATGATTAATCCCCAGGAACGTACAGAGGTAAGCAATGTTGAAGTGGAAAGACGGGACATCCAGCATAAATCCGATTCAAGTATGGTCGCTTCAACCTTCATTAAATACGCTGCGTACATTATCCTGTTCTTCGGATTCCTCTATTTCCTCGTCAAATACGTATTCCCTAAATTCTGAGCTTTCGGTCACATAATGAATAACCCGGGGAGCCGTGCTCTCCGGGTTCCTGATCATTCCCCTTACTATAATTGGCTGCCTATTCAGTCTCATTCGTTTGGAAAAAGCCTGTTTGGGGTAAGCTCCAAGTAGACCCTATTAAAGTGTAACCCTGAAGGAGGACTACGGCTATGGATCGTGATCGTAACCAATTGAACCCGGATAATCGCGGGGATCAGGAATATGAACAATATAAGATTCTAGCGGACTATGACCCGGAGAACGACATTCCAAGTGATGACCTGCTCCCTCATGATACCCGGATTACTCAAAGTTTGAGCTCCTATGAAGATGAAGGGACAGATTCTTACGCAGATGCGACTGAGGAAGCTCCTCTTGAGGATGTACCCGATGCAGATGCCCTTGAAGAGAACAGCCCGATTGATCCGGCTGCCCCGCCTGAGATCATTATGCATGGTACGGACTTGATCAATGGATATGATGGCGGAGACGAAGAATAGAATCAGGATTTTAGTTGAATAACGGAATGGCCACAGCTTCTAACACGGAAGCTGTGGCCATTTGTCTTTAATTAGCGAACCATTCCTGTATATTTTATATTCACGTCACTCTTCACACGAAACTCCAGCCGCTCACTAAGATCTGCCCAGTCTTTCTGCTCTGTGGAATTATTCCAGTGAGTAGCATAGTAATGCAATCCCCATCCCAGGGGATCACATTTGGTTTTGTGTATCTTCGTGAGAGCCTGTTCTACACGTTTATTAAGCTGCTCCCCTGCGGCTTTCGACAAATTGTTCAGCAGCTCTTCAGTAAAGCTGACACCGTTACGACTTTCCTCCACCTCGGCTACAAGCTTAATTCTATACTCGATATAGGGAGCGCTATTCTTGGGGATTATGATCTTATACTTCGCTTTGGACTTTTCTACATTGTAGGCATATTTAAGCCCTTCGTAATCTACATTAAAGGAGGTTTTGAGATTTTTCGTATAGAGTAAATTATAAATTCTCGTCTCCTCAGGCTCTAATACAGCCACAGCTTTATTTTTGTCGAACAGATAGGATTTGTTGATCAGAAATTCATGGTCACTCCTCATTTCAACCAGGGCAAGGATGGGATCCGCTCCTTTCTCATCGATGCGCCTCTGCAGGATATAGGAAAAGGCAGGCGGAACAATAAAGGGAGATTCTGTCCCATCTTTACTTAAGGCAAGCAGAATCGAATTCGCAGGAATACGTTCTGTTACAGGCTGTACATTGAGTACTTCTTTGGCGGTAGGCCTGGCTACCGCTGTATAGATGGTGAGCTGGAGGTCTCTTCTGCGCATCAGCCAGTCCAAAGACTCTTTGACATTCTTTCGGGCATACTTTTCTCCGAAAAGCAGTGCTTTACATTGTCCAAAATCAAGCTCTTTATCGATTCTTGACTTCATCTCACGGATAGTCTCGGCTATGGTATCCCCTTCCTGTGTCATGATTTGAACCTGCTCGTCTGCCTTCTTAGGATCCCCCTGAGGTATGGCAATCTTCAAAGTAACACTTAACTTGTTCGGATTGTTCTCCGATTCATCAATACCTACCGCCATCACAAACAGCCTAAGGTCAATATCTTTGAATTTGCATCCTTGAAGGGGCAGGACCAACAAGAGAACCAGCAGGGTGCATACGATTCTATTCATGTCTCTTAGCCCCCCTCCTTTTATGAGCTAGATATACACTGCCTATAAGAATCACTTCTCCGACAAGCCGAATATCCAGGAACCAAAGACCCGCACGATCCCGGAAAAATTGACTTGTACTCATAGATAATAAGGCAGTACCGCAGAAAATAAGGATCATCCACCATTCCGGGTCAATCTTCCGCTTCTTTTCTTCATTAATCGTAAATACACCCTTAAACATTTCAAGTGCCACATGCCAGTGTACGATTGAACTCACCAGCGACAATGTTAAATACGTGAAATAGAAGAAGAACAGCACCCTCTCAATAATAAAGTTCTTCGTACGGAGTACATCCGCCGTTGAGAACCATGGGTATACGTGTCTTTCCACCGCGATAGTCCCTTGATAGCCGATCGGAATGAGCACGGATATAAGCAAAACTACGAATCCGGTAATTCCAATTAACCAGATATGTCTCAGCTTGATTTTATTAAATGCCCGGTTGAAGATGGCCAAGTTAAGGTACCCTGTGAATATGAAAGAGGCATCCGCTATCGTCCCGTATGACGGTATTTTTAATGAATAGGTAAAGACCTGCATGACCGCATCCCAGCTGAAGAGAGGATTCAGGAGCGCTTTGACCAGAACGTAGATGATGATCGGTGCATTAAGAAGGATCATGACTTCAAGTCCATATAGAATCGATTCCGCAGTTAAACGGATAGCCAAGCAGACAACAACAAGAAAGCCAATCATAATTAATGCTGGCGATACGTCGGCAGTAATATACCTCATCGTTACGTCTACGAACGAGATTAAGGTAATCAATCCTGCAGTGTACCAAAGTAACACATGTCCGAAGAGCATGGACTTGGATACCAGCTTGGGAAAGTTCGCGTTGAATATTTCCGGCAGCCCCTCCCCCGGAAATTTATTCATCATCTTGACGCATAGATACATAAGCGCTAGTCCGAGCGGGACAGAGACAACAATCGCCATCATAGCTCCGTTAAAGCGCTGAGCGATTAACCCCCGAGGCACGAAATTGATAATATTGATCAAGGCATTAATTAGAAAGAGATAGTAAAAATACTTGTTCTTAACCATTATCTCTCTCCCTCTGTGAATTGTTCTTTCTGGCTCTCTCAATTGCAAATATCTTGAAATAAGGCTTCCCGAAACTCCGCAGACTGGACAGATACATAATCACACTAACTAATCCAAGCACAATTCCCAAGAAGCCATATATAGTAGCCAGGAAAATAAACGGGTATTTGATTACCCGAATCGTAAACCCCATCATATTCATCGGGATGACAAAGTTGGATATCGCCACAGCTGAGACAAGAATAATCATAATATTGCTGACAAGTCCCGCTTCTGTGGCAGCCGTCCCCAGAATAAGCCCGCCTACAGTGGTAGCAGTTGGGCCGATGGCTTTAGGTAGTCGTAAGCTCGCCTCGGTCAGGAATTCCATCATGAGGAGCATAATTAATACTTCGATATAGGAAGGGTAGGGTACCGTTGCCCTGCTTCCCGCCACTAACAATGCAATCTGTACCTTCCATACCTCAGGGTTATACGAGGTGAAAGCCACATAAAGGCTAGGAATTAGAACAGTAAGGATTAGACCAAGATAGCGAATCCCCTTGAGGAACCACCCAACCGGAAGCACTTGAAGCTTGTCATCCATGGCCGTGAAGAAATCATTAAATACCGCAGGAAGGATAACCGCAAATCCAGCGGTATCCACAATAAGGACAATCTTCCCCTCGGAGATGTTAAAGACAGCCCGGTCCGGTCGTTCAGTCACAATCGTCGTCGGAAATAAGCGATATTTATTGCCCGAAAGATACTTGTCGAGTTCTGCCGCAGCCTGGAGGATATCAATCGAGATCCCATCAAGACGTTTTTTCAATTCTTTTAACACTTCGGGATCAATCCGTGTCTCATCATACATAATGGCAATCTTGGTCTTCGATTTATGACCGATTGTTGTGGTCTCCGCCTTCAGATCCGAAGACTGGTAACGGCGCCGAATCAAATTCATATTTACGTCAAGACTTTCATTGAAAGAATCTGCCGGGCCTTGAACGATAACCTCGGTCTGTGCATCTTCTACAGGCCCTGCTTCAGCACGAACAGCATCAAACAAATACATCTTTTCCTCATCAAAAAAAATACCTATATGACCACTAAGTAACATCTCCAGGATTTCTTTTATCTCATGACTTGATTTGCTTCCAGGAAAGGAGGCAATGTAATCTTCATAGACCTTCTCGTCTTTCATTTCGTAAAAAGGGCTGATCACAAACTGGTTCACCATGGCAGAGTCAGATACACTCCGCAAATAAATGAGGTTCACCTGTTGATCAGAGGTGCCAAAGCTGCGCTGCTCCAAATCCGTGCTCTTGGACAGCTTCTCAACGAGACACTGCAGAAGACTGTCTGATTCTTTCTTGTTGCCTCGCATATCAATTTCCTCCTGCCCTTTTAAATTCCATTCCACTCATGGTTTTCCTATTTTGGCACAAAGGGGTGCAAACCATACAAAAAAAGAGGAAGAGATACCCGGATAGGTATTCTTCCTCAAAGTTAAGCACTCATTAGACAAACTTGATTTCTCCCTGCTTCTTTGGCAGCATATAACGCTTGATCTGCTTTCTCGAATAGCTGCTCAGGGCCAATCTCTGGATAGACTGAAGCACCAATCGAGATGGTTACATGGATGCTCTCTCCTTCCGGAAGGACAAAGAGCTGATTCTCCACATTTCTCCTCAGTCTCTCAGCTACTTGCCACACTTTATCGACCCCGCAGTCGTCCACGATAATAACAAATTCTTCTCCGCCCTTGCGCGCAATATGATCTCCAGGATGAAAGGTATCTCTGAGAACATTTGCCAGCTGGGAAAGTACGACATCCCCGGCCGCATGTCCATACGTATCGTTCACCCGCTTGAAATGATCGATATCCACGACGAGCAGAGAGAACACAGCAGGTTCACTGTAACTCGCCTCCACCTTGGATTCGAAGAAAGCTTTAAATGCCCTGGGATTATGCAAGCCTGTAAGGAAATCCCGATGCGCGGCTTCCTTCATCATATGGAGCAGATCATCCGACCTTTTCAAATACCGCAGCATGTAATAGGTGAACATGCCCGCAAGGGTGAATAACATAGAGTATGGAACAAGCACTACACTTACGTTCTCATGTAAAATTAGATAGAACGTACCGAGGGAGACGGCAAGTGACAGAGCCAGGACAAGGACCCATTTTCTCAAAATGAATTTCCTTTGCGGCAGCAACCATACCGCCGCCAGGAAAGTTACCAATGCATTCAAGGCCCCGAATACGGAGGCCGAGCTTAATCCGTGCAGAAAGATCAGCCTGTAAATCGCTATGATGAGCATCGTCCAGAATCCCGATACGGCTCCGCCCAAGTATACGGACACTATAATGGCAAGCTGCCGGAAATCCGCAACAACAAGGCTGTTGATCGGAAAGGTGTAGTTCATTAACAGCAGTCCAAACAATCCAAGGACAACCCCGCTAATGAAATGGTTCAGATTAAGCCCTACTCTCCCTTTCAAAAAGCGGCTCCGGGCCATATTTCCAAAGAAAAGAAACGATGTCAACAGCGTAAAATTATTAATTAGTTTCTCAAACATAGCAGATACCTCGCATGTGTCCATGATGTTGAATAACCAGTTATTACGAATATCCCAAGTTCAATCCATCCAGCATAGCATATTTTGATTCATGCCGTGAACTACTCAAGTTCCTATCAGCCTTATTTCTCTCCTGGAATTAAAGAAGGTATAATAGATCCTGAGACAAAATATAAAGGAGATTAATAAACAATGAAGAAAGCTTTGAAAACCCGGCCGATCCTCATCGTAATGCTGATGATGTTCGTCCTCGTACTTTCAGCCTGCGGGGCCAAGAAGAATGCCGCTGATACAGGGTCCCAGGCTGCTCCTGCTGCTCCAGCCGAGACTAGCAAAGATACGGCTACCGAGAGCTTGCAGGACAAAATCACCAACAAAGACAGCAAGAATCCGGTCGTAACCATTGAGATGGATAGCGGCAAAACCATTAAAGTGGAGCTGTACCCTAAAGTTGCTCCGAACACGGTGAATAACTTCATCTCTCTAGTTAAGAAGGGCTTCTACGATGGAACCATCTTCCACCGTGTCATTCCCGGCTTTATGATTCAAGGCGGTGACCCCGAAGGCACAGGTGCTGGTGGTCCTGGCTACAACATAAAGGGCGAATTCACCCAAAATAATTTCCAAAATGACCTCAAGCATACTCGCGGCGTCATTTCCATGGCCAGAACCAAGATGCCGGATACAGCCGGCTCACAGTTCTTTATTATGGCAGCCGATTATCCAGGTCTGGATGGTCAGTACGCTTCTTTTGGTAAAGTTACCGAAGGCATGGATGTTGTCGATGAAATTGTGAACCAACCCCGCGACGCCAATGATGCTCCTAACACCAAACAGGTCATGAAGAAGGTCACCGTAGATACCTTCGGTGTAGATTACAAAGAACCTGAGACGCTCAAATAATTACCAATTTATCAGGACAGGCCGGGTTAAATTCATCCCTGACCTGTCTTTTGTTATATATTGATATTAGAACTTGCAGAGGAGGACTGATCGATGCTTGCATCACTCTCAGCGATTGCCGCTTATCGAGAAGGTTATGAACCGGTTACGAACCATAACGAATGGCTGACCTATATTGTCACCGCGGAACAGACCATCTTCAATCTGGAGCGTATCCACTCTTTTCGCGAACTGGAAGATGTTAATCCGGTGCTCGATTATGTTGAAAGAACACTACTTATCCTGGACAAGCTGCCCGTATCCTTCTGGATCAGAGAGATCATAGAGGAAGTACTCATCTGGTCCGAGGTATCCAAGGGAGGCACCCTCCGTCAGCGCAAGGCCTGGCAGAATCAAGGTATAAATCTGTTTGTACATAATATCGGTTCTGCGCAAATTTATATTGAGAAGAATCATGCAAAGACTCAAAGCGACCGCCTTCAAGTCATTAATACCCTGATTGCGACACATGGACTCATCGGTCAACAACTCCGTGGTGAGGTTCCTTTTATAGAGAATGAACCTCTTCAGGAATTGGTAAGCACCGGTAAGCTTTCTCCGAATGAGCTTATGGATATCCTGCTTCCTCTCAATCACTGCATTATCGCGGGAGTATCCGAAGACTTATGGGGTTCAATTAAGGAAGAAGTAGAGGCGATAATTAGACAGATTGCTTATCATACCTATCCAGGGGAGCCAACTGTACTCGAACGGCTGCGGCTGCTAAGAACCCTTTCCATTCGTGAGGGTGAACGCTTTGACACGGAAGTCGGCCTGATTCAGGAGCAGATAGACCTTGAGAACAGCCTTGATTCGATGAAGACGCAGACGCTCTGGTACGTAGAATCGGCTCTGCAGGATTTCTCGCTGGACGAATTCATCAAGATTCTCCTTCTCGCTGTCCGTCATGAGAATACCGGTCTTCCGGTGCGTCATGTCAGTTTCGAGAAACTTATGAATTTGATGTATTACGACTATAAAGGCTCCAAGAAAGTTAATGTCTATAAGAAACGGATTATCGAGAAGTACCTGCTTGATCTATCCTGGGAAATTATCCTGAGCAGACAGAGCATAACCAGTCCGCATCTTAAGCATACCCTTCAGCATCATCCAGAGCTTCCGGATACAGTATTCTTCACCTTCGAATTCTCTCCTGCAGCAGATAAGCTGATTGAATTCTGTATAGAGGCAGAGAAGTCACCCCTCTATGAGAAAGCAGTCCTCATGCTGTTCGACCTGTTTGGTCTTCGCCGTGACGCCTATGACCGCTTCCATAACGAAGAGGACTACCTGGCCGGCATGAACCAGACAGCCGATTACAAGAAAGTAATTCTGGAGTATGTCGTTGGGGACAGGGCTATTGATATTGGTCCAGGCGGAGGTGTAATGCTTGATCTGATTGAACAGGAACTCCCACATATTGAGGCAACGGGTATCGATATCTCAGCCAATGTCATTGAAGCGCTTGAGCGCAAGAAGCAGCTGGGGGGACACACCTGGAATGTGCTTAAAGGAGATGCTCTCCATCTCTCAAGCTATGTGAAGCCTGGTCAGGTAGATACCATCATCTTCTCCTCCATTCTTCATGAGATGTATTCTTATATTGAGTTTGAAGGAAGGAGATTCAATCATGATACCATTGCGGCGGCCCTGGTCAGTGCTTTTGAAGTCCTCCCTGAAGGAGGAAGAATCATCATCAGGGACGGTATTATGACAGAGCCAACCTCACTCAAACGGCGCATTCGCTTTTTGGAAGCAGACGGGCTGGAGTGGCTGCAGAGGTATAAGAAGGATTTTGCCGGGCGAAATATTCTGTTTGAAATCTATGGTGATCAGGAAGTGCTGATGCCGATTAATGATGCTATGGAATTCCTCTATACTTACACTTGGGGAGAGGAGGCATATGTTCACGAAGTGCAGGAGCAGTTCGGCTATTTCACTCCGAGTGGATACGTGGATTTCATCCATGCAACCTTGGGAGATGCCGCTCTAATTATGGAGAGCCGCCATTTTCTTCAGGAAGGTTATACGGAAGCTCTGCAAGGAAGGGTCCTGTTCATGGACGATCAGGGTATGCCAGCACCGCTTCCTGATAGCACATGCCTAATTGTGATCGAAAAAGTGAATATTTTGTAAAAAAAGCGAATCCCGTTTCTTCTAAATCGTAACTTGGACGTAACTGTGCTGATACTTCCTGTTCCTGGAAATAATCTACACTATAAAAGTGTGAAATACAGATTATGGAAAGGTGAATGAGCATGAAGAAGAAATGGACCCTGATTCTGACCACAGCAGCACTCTCCACAGCTATCATTTCTGCTACCGCATTTGCTGCCTCAGAATTGAACTTATTTATTAATGGACAGGGGTATAAGCCGGACTACTTGAAAATGAAAGTGGAGCATGGAACCACTATGGTCTCTCTTCGCAGTATCGTGGATGAGTTCAAAGGTCAGGTTACAGTCGAACGCAATAACGTTCGTATCACGCTCCCCGATGCTGCTAACTTGTCCAATCAGGTCAAGCGATTTGAAGATGCTCTAGCGGCTGCTAATCCTGAAGATGCAGTCCGTACCTGGATCAAAGGCGTTCAGAATCGTAATGGTGCGCTTCAATACGCAGTTCTGTCAAAGAACTTACGGGCCCAGACCCTAAAGGATTTCAACGACAACTACTGGGTTACCGGCGGTTCCAGTCCACATATGGGCGAAGTGAAGCTTCCTCCCTCAGTTAAGCTGTCGAAAGATCAAGTACAATTCACATTCGAGTACCCCTTGATCGTAATGGAGAAATCCATAGGATCAGGCAAGGCACAAATTACGGTTCAAAGAATACTCTCTGAAAGTAGTGAAAGCTGGGTTATCTCGAACATTAAGCTCAAGGACCCTGAAGATACTGGCTTGATGATTGGTGCGCAGCAGTTGAACTAATTAATATTATCTATATAAAGAGAAAGCCGGGCCCATATAGGACCCGGCTTTCTCTTATTCGATCACAATACAGGGCGCCTTCCCGTCCTGCGCTGCAATCTAATTCAAATGATCTGGAGCTGATATCTTACTATTGTACTGTAGAGTTGAAGGACATGATCCAGATCGATCCGCCTACAATTGTGAGTACGATAATAATTCCAACGATCAACGTCATGACGTTCCATCTCGGCTTCTCGCCTTCACGGATATGCATGAAGAAGAAGAGCTGAACGATCAGCTGAAGCACAGCCATAATCATAATTGTGATGACAGTCTGGGTTTTGTTAAGCAGACCATTCATAACAATGAAGAGTGGAATGATCGTCAGTACGATGGAGAAAATAAAACCAATCACATAAGACTTCAGTGAACCATGTCCCTCACCAGAGGCATGTTCATGTCCGGTATTATGCTGACTCATCTTACATCACCCCCATCAAATATACGACGGTGAAGACAAAGATCCAGATGACATCCAAAAAGTGCCAATACAAACTGAGGTTTGTTACTTTACGGGTAGTCACTTCAGTAACGCCTCTACGGGACAACTGAATCATGAGCCCTATCATCCATACAAGACCAATCGATACGTGAAGACCGTGTGTACCCACCAGTGTATAGAAAGCAGACAGGAATGCATTACTTGAGATCTTATGGCCTTCTTCAACCATTTTCACAAACTCATTAAGCTCCATCCCGATAAAGGCAGCGCCTAGAACCGCGGTCACGGCCAGCCAAGCGATCAGCTGCTTCACCTTGCCTTTATGCATGGCAAGCACAGCCAGACCGCTTGTGAAGCTGCTTGTAAGCAGGATAAAGGTCTCTGCGATAACACCTGGCATTTCAAATAGCTCTTTGGCGCCAGGTCCGCCATTCGTATGCGTATGAAGAACCGCATAGCAGGCGAATAATGTGCCGAATATCAAGATATCGGTAACGATGAAGATCCAGAAGCCAAGCACCTTCAGGGACTCGTGACTCTCGTGGGCTTCATGCGCATGGGAATGCTCTGCTGTCGCGTGTGCCATTAGACGGTCCTCCCTCTTAAAGCTGCCTCAGTGCGTTCAATTTCATCAACCGGAATGTAATAATCCGTATCGTACGAGAAGGAACGTGCCAGCAAACAAATTGCTACCCCGATCAGACCAGGAATTGCCATCCACATCCAATCGAATACAAAGCCGAATCCAGCAGTAAACCAGCATACCGACATAATGAACGGTATCGCCGAGTTCTTCGGCATATGAATAGGTTCATACTTGACAGGTGCAGGCTTAATGCCTTTCGCTCTGTCTTCTTTGACTTTCCACCATGCGTCATCTGTAGTCACTTGCGGTTCTACCGCAAAGTTGTACATTGGCGCAGGAGATGGAATGGACCATTCGAGCGTCCGTCCACCCCATGGATCCCCAGTGAGGTCGCGCTCGCCTTTACGAATACTGTAACTGATCTGCCACACTTGGAAAATAAACCCTAGACCCATCAAGAACGCACCCACTGTGGATACAAGGTTAAGCGGTGCCCAGCCAAGATCCCAGCCCGTGTCTGATCCGTAAGTGTACAGACGACGAGTCATACCCATGAAGCCGAGTGCGTACTGCGGCATGAAGCATACATAGAAACCAATGTTCCACAGCCAGAACGCCCATTTACCAAGACGTTCGTCCAGCTTGAATCCGAATACTTTCGGCCACCAGTAGTACATCCCTGCTAGATAACCGAACACAACGCCCCCGATCAGCACTTGGTGGAAGTGAGCAATCAGGAAGTAACTGTTGTGGTATTGATAATCGGCAGGAGCTACAGCCAGCATGACACCGGTTGCCCCGCCCACGGCGAAACATGGGATGAATCCAAGAGTCCACAGCATCGGCTGTGAAATGGTGATCCGCCCGCGGAACATCGTGAACAGCCAGTTAAAGATTTTAACCCCTGTCGGTATACCGATAACCATCGTCGAGATGGCAAAGAACACGTTAACGTTCGCACTGGCTCCCATCGTGAAGAAGTGATGGGCCCAAGTGAAGAAGGATACGATACTGATGAGCATCATGGAAAAGACCATCGAGTTATAACCGAATATCTTCTTCTTCGAGAAGGTTGCTACAACCTCAGAGAAGATACCGAATGCCGGAAGAACCACGATATACACTTCCGGATGACCCCACATCCAGATCAGGTTGACATACATCATTGGATTGCCGCCCAGATCCATCGTGAAGAAGTGAGCGCCCAAGAACCTGTCGAGGAACAGCAGCGCCAGCGTAACCGTCAGAATCGGGAATGCGAAGATGATGATGATCGAACTGGAAAGTACAGACCAGGAGAACAGCGGCATCTTCATCATTTTCATACCTGGTGCACGCATCTTCAAGATCGTTACCAGGAAGTTAATCCCTGTTGCCAGGGAACCGATACCTGATATCTGTATCCCCCAAATATAGAAGTTCTCTCCGACGCCCGGACTATGAGACAGCTCCGACAGCGGCGGATAACTGAGCCATCCCGCATCAGGAGATCCCCCGATAACGAATGACAGGTTGAACAACATGGCCCCCATCAGGAACAGCCAGAAGCTAAGGGAGTTCAGGAACGGATATGCTACGTCCCTTGCACCGAGCTGCAAAGGCACAACCAGATTAAATAGAGCGAACATCATCGGCATCGCCATGAAGAGAATCATGATCGTACCGTGTGTTGTAAATACAGCATTGTAGTGATCTGCCTGAAGGAACTTCATGTTCGGCAGAGCAAGCTGCGTACGCATCAACAGCGCATCGACCCCGCCGCGGAAAAGCATAAGCAGTGAAGCGATGAGATACATGATACCGATTCTTTTGTGATCGACGGTAGTAATCCACTCCCGCCAAAGCCACTTCCACTTTTTGAAATACGTCAATACAAAGACGATTGCAATACTCGTCAGACCGATGGACACATCCGCACCATAAATTAGCGGATCACCGGTGACGAAGAAAGTGGAGGCGAAATCTTTAATATTTTCCCACATTACGTAACCCTCTTTCGCCTATCATTATGGTTTTGTTGAGCCGTTATAACTGCCGGAATTCATACTATCCATCTCATGCTTCATATAAATACCGCCATTTTTATCAACAATTTCGGTGTACAGATCATCCGGATAGGATGAGAAAAATTCCTGTTTGGCCGTGCTTGGTTTCGCCAGCTGAGCATAACCTTCTTTGGTCAATTCTGGTGAAGAAGCCTTGACCTGTTTCACCCATTCATTGAATTCTGCTTGCGGCTTGGACTCAACCTCGAACTGCATATGAGCGAAATCCCTACCACTAAAGTTAGCACCGGAGCCGAAATATTTACCTGGTTTATCTGCCTGCAGCCACAGCTGCATGGCCATACCCGGCATCGAATATTCCTGACCGCCGAGCTGCGGAATCCAGAAGGAATTCATCGGTGCATCCGAAGTCAATTGGAAGCGAACTGGAACACCTGCCGGAATTTGCACATAGTTAACAGTCGCAATCTTCTGTCCCGGGTATTGGAACAGCCATTTCCAGTCCAGTGAAGTAACCTGAATCGTAATCGGATTCGAATCCGTCACCGGTGGCTTGGCTAGCTTATACGTATCGCGCGCAGTGAAGATACCTAGCACAATAATAATAACGATTGGAATCCCCCACCAAATGGTTTCAAGCAGCTTGCTATCATGCCAATTAGGTTGATAGGGCGCATCATTGTCTGGAGTATCCCGGTATCTCCATACAATGTAGACCATGAGTACAATAACTGGAATCACGACGGCCATACATATTAGTCCTGTTAGAATGATCAGCTTTTGCTGAACTTCAGCCACAGGTCCTTTCGGATCAAGCACGATGAACTTATCCCATCCGAGTGCTACGGACACTGCGATGATCACAGCGTAGCTCAAGACCAGAATCGTGAGCAGTTTCCAGCCGGACCGCTTGCTTTTCATTTTCCCATCACCTCTTCATCAGGTACAGAATGAACTGATGGATGCCACAAGTTCAAGCTGTACTTATTAATATAAATACCCATACACATCAAAGCTGTTTCAGTTTATCAGATTGAATGTGAGATTTGTCACGTGTTAACCAAATCGTCATAAATTCCTTTCCATTTGAAGGTATTATTTTCACGAAGTGTTCACAACTACTAATATGGACGCAAAAAAACCCTTTAAGACATTAATCTAAAGGGTTTTTTTATAATTTTTTATCTCGCTTGAAAGCTAATTAATTATCGTTCTTATTCGAGTTGGACTGAACCAGATAAATCGAGGTTCCAATCGTATACACGAAGACACTGGAGATCATGGCACCGAGGCCGCCCATCAAGGCCAAATTGCGGTCATTGAACTCAGATAGATTGAAGAGACAAAGCACCACGCCGAATGCAAGGAGCGCCCAAGATATTACGGTCATATAAAAGGCAACGGTATAGCCATCATCTTTCATTTGCTGAACTTTGCTGAAAGGATATACTTTGGCTGACATGTTCATCACTCCTGATTAAATGTTGAAAGGGCTTGCTTATAAATTAAGTATACCACAAACCGCAACAAAATGTTCATAATTTGTTCAAATTATTTTTATAATTCTGTCACATTTACAACTTGCGCTACTTATTCATCACTTACCCTTTCCCCATCAAGCTAAACATGCCGCCTCCTGCATTCGCATGATATAATGTGGACGGTCAAATCGAGTTACAAGCCAAGAGGAGTAGATCAATTTGGAACATACCCCGGAAATTTCAGGAGCGAGTCACAATGCCGATGTTGACACGGCTACCGATTTATGTCTGCTAGCCGGTAAAATCATGCTGCAAAGCGGGGCCGAAACTTACCGTGTGGAGGATACCATGACACGCATTGCCACAAGCCTCGGTATGCCCCTTTCCCACAGCTATGTCACACCAACTGGGATAATATTTCAAGCAGACAGCGGGGCTTCCTCGAAGCTGATCCGGATTGCGGAACGGACTACGGATCTGCAAAAGGTGACGGCTGTGAACAGTGTCTCCCGCAAGCTTAGCGGCGGTATGATTCAGGCTGCAGAAGCGAAGCAGGAACTGCTGAGAATAGATACTGCCGCTAATGCCTATCCCGTATGGGTCTTAATTGCTGCAGCCTCAATTGCAAGCGCCTGCTTCATGATCATGTTCCAGGGCGGATGGAAGGACTT
>RCUH01001550.1_pt1 | contig 16526 bp, 10 predicted proteins | sample 2166191 | NCBI WGS metagenome assembly RCUH01 (sample SAMN09932848, study PRJNA488358) | compost metagenome | feature: garden; material: soil; isolation source: compost soil in an enriched community after 214 h of incubation | place: Germany: Experimental Botanical Garden Goettingen | collected...
CTGTAGAAATAATCACATCTCCCCACAATGAAGCTAAATACCAATAAGCCGTTCCTCTCATAAAACGAGCTTCGGCAATGTATTTGTTTTTAACTGCATCGCTTAACGAACTTTCGGAAATTCCGATAATCACATTATTAGACTGCTGTACTACATTATACAATGATGCCCAAGCCGAAACTAGCGGTCCTGTTAATCCTGTTTCTGTTAAATCTGTAAAAGGATAAATATAATCTGAGAAAGGCGCATACATGTTTGCAGCACGTCCGTCTCCTAATCCGTAATAAAATTTATCATTAAAATCGAACCATACTTTATTGTACAATGGTCCAGTTGCAGCCTGAAAATCAGACTCTGTTTTATAAAAGTTTTCTTTTGTAATGACATCATTTGGTTCAACGTCTAAAAGGTCGCTGCAACTCGTCCAAACAAATGGCAATGCAATAATTAAAGCCGTGTAAAATATTTTCTTTGTTTTCATTGTGCGCTTTTTAGAAATTAACAGTTAATCCAATCGTAGTTACCATCGGCGAAGGATAACGTCCGTTATCGATACCATTTAGAAGCTGGTTTTGGTTCATTGCACCTACTTCAGGATCGTAACCTTTATACTTAGTAAAAGTCAAAACATTCTGCATGTTTGAGTATACTTTTACATTTGAGATTCCGTATTTAGAATACAAATCTTTAGGAAGATTATAACCAATTGAAATATTCTTAAGCCTTACGTAAGAACCATCTTCAACAAATCTATTGCTCAAACGATAGTTAGAAGCTGAAGCCGCTGATGAAGCTGCAATTCTAGGCATGTAAGGATCTCCGCCAACAATCTGTACGTTACGATAATCGTTTGGCCCGTTCGGGTCGATTAATTCTAATTGTGCGTAACCCAAAGCGGACTTCAATAAGTTGGTATTTTCACGAGGATTTTCTAACCATCTTCTTTGATAATTTAAAACATCATTTCCGTAAGAACCTGTGAATAAAATGCTCACATCAAATCCTTTGAATGAGAAACTATTATTGAAACCGAATGTAAAATCTGGATTTGGATCTCCAATATAACCCGCATCTTTTTCGTTAATTACACCATCTTTGTTTACATCTTCAAACATATAATCTCCAATCCAAACACCGTTTTCGCCAATTGCCATTCCTTCTGGCAATGCTGTTGGTTTTACTGTTCCGTTGGCATCTTTATAATAGAAATCTGTTGCTTTCTCAAAACGTCCAATTACTTTATAACCATAAAATTGTCCTAAAGGCTGGCCTACAGCAGTACGCGTAACTACTGTTACATCTGAACCTTGCTGTAATGTCTGATCGTAAACTCCGGATTCTGAATTTAATTTCAATACTTTAAATCTGTTCATAGAAATATTGAAATTTGATTTCCATAGAAAATCTTTTCGCTGCATGTTTATGGTGTTTATCGAAAACTCGAAACCTTTATTTTCAAGAGATCCGATATTAGCAAAAGGCGGAGATGTAGCTCCCTGACCAGTTGTTCCTACGTAAGCTGGAAGTGATAATCTTAGTAATAAATCGTCTGTTCTTTTATAGTAAACATCTGTTGTAATTTCAATTCTATTATCTAAAAGTCCGATATCTAAACCTATGTTTGTTTGGTTTGATTTTTCCCATTTAAGATCTGGATTTGCTGTATTGGTTGCAATTTGTCCGCTTCCCCAATTAGTTGCTGAGGTTCCATAAACAGAAGTATAAGCATTATTCGGTACGCTTGAGTTACCTGTAACTCCCCATCCAGCACGTAATTTCAGATTGTTGATGGTCTGATTGTCTTTTAAAAATGCTTCATTAGAAACTTTCCATGCTAAAGAAGCAGACGGGAACCAATCCCATTTATTGCCTTCTGCAAATTGCGAAGATCCGTCTCTTCTGATGGTTCCTGTTAGAATATATCTGTCATCAAATGTATAAGTTGCTCTCGCAAAATAAGAACTAAGCGATTTTGTAGAACTTGCATTTGAATTTCTTGCCGTTGTTGGATCTCCCGCGTTTAAATCTGTAGCTCCGTTTGTCAAATAACCCGAACGGTAACCATAAAGATTTTCCCAATTTTGCTCTTGAAACTCTTGAGCTACTAATGCATTAATGTTATGTTTTCCGAAGAATTTATTATACGTTAAAGTGTTAGTCCAAATCCAGTTTTCGCTAGTAGATTTTGTTCTTGAGCCTTCTCTAACTTCATTTGATAACGCTCCAAAAGTATACGATGGATTGAAAGTATATCTGTTTCCAAAACCATAATCTATAGAATATTGCGTTTTAAGTTTTAAATCTTTTGTAAAACCAATTTCTGCGTACACATTTCCTCTAATTCCGTAGTCTTTTCCATGATTATCTTTTAACATCGCAATTCCTAACGGATTCGTTTGAACGAATTCTGTTGTATCTGGTCCGTCAAAAGTTCCGTCAGCATTTCTTGCCGCAACGTTTGGAGTTTGTTTTAGCGCCGTTAAGATTACCGAATCGTCATTTACCGTAGTTACCTGATTAGTTTTATACGCATTCAGATTCACTCCAACTTTCATCCACTTCTTTACTTGAGAATCGATCACCCCTCTAATAGTCATACGATCAAAAGAAGATCCTATTACCGTTCCTTCCTGATCAAAATAAGACATTCCTAATGCATAAGTAGTATTGTCAGATCCGCCAGAAGCAGATAAATTATAACTTTGAATTAAACCCACTTGAAACAATTCATCTTGCCAATTTGTTCCTTCTCCTAATAAATCTGGACGAATAAAATAAGGATCTCTTTGAACAATTCCTAAATCTGAACGTGTGTTTTTTAGCGTTCCATATTCTCTTAAATTAAGCACCTGCAGTTCTTTTGGCATTTGCTGCCATCCTACATAACTATCAAAATTTAAAGCCAATTCTCCTTTTCTACCTGTTTTAGTAGTGACCATAATTACACCGTTTGCAGCTCTAGATCCATAAATTGCAGTTGCAGAAGCATCTTTCAAAATATCGATAGAAGCAATGTCATTAGGATTAATTCCCGAAAGCGGATTTGCATTTAAGGAACCTGAATTACCATCTATAATTACACCATCAATTACATAAATTGGCTCATTAGAACCTGTAATAGAACTTATACCACGAATACGTACCGAAGAACTTCCTCCAGGCGTTCCACTATTCTGCTGAATTTGTACACCCGCCGCTCTACCTTGCAAAACCTGATCAATAGTTGTAGAGACAGATTGCGATACAGCTGCGCTAGAAATAGAAGAAATAGCTCCCGTTAAATCTGCCCTTTTTGCTGTTCCATATCCAATCACAACAACTTCTTTTAAGTCATTTAAGTTCTCTTCTAGCAAAGCATCTATTTTAGTTTTATTGCTCACTGCCACTTCATATGGTTTATATCCAATAAAGCTAAAGATCAAAGTACTATTAGCAGGAATAGCTTGAAGCGTATAAGTTCCATCAAAATTAGATACAGTACTTGTTTTAGTTCCTTTTACAATGATATTGACACCTGGTATTGGTCCGGTACCGTCAGATACAGTACCTGTAACAGTAATTTGTGCATTTACTGCGGCAGAAAATACCAGCATCAGGATTAAGAGTCCCCAATTCTTAAAGTATTTAGATCTGCTTTTAGTAATTAAAAAGTTAGTCATAAATAATTGGTTTAATGAGTTAATAGTTGGTTTAGTTAGTTTTTGTTTTGAGTGACTTTGTTATCCATTTTTATTTTAACATTTCGAACAAATAACAACTTATAGTCAAAACAAATATATGCAAAAAACAACAACACACAATCGGTTGCGTTAATTTTATTTCTCAATTTCAAAAAAATACATCTCAAAAAAAGAATTATCTGCATTTATAATTATAAAATTTTAAATAATCATTAAAAACAGTGTTTGATATCACGAAAACGTTAGAGATAACAAATCGTTTAATATAAAATCTTAAAAAAAATATAAAATGTTAAAAAATGAGATTTTTTGAAAATAGACTAAAACGTTGTAGTAACTGTGCAAAAATTCTCCTTAAATTATTTTTTTCTCATCCCTTATGCAATGAGACTTCAGAGATATTATAAACTGTAAACCAACACACTAATCCATAAAGAATATATTTCTTACAAAATAAAAACAGAAACAATCGGTTGCTTATATTTCATAAAAAAAACTCCCTTTCAAATAGTTGAAAGAGAGTTTTTTAAAATTATAAAAATGAAAATAGAGAATACTATAAATTCATCTTTTTGGCATCTTCAACAAATTGCTTCAGACCAATATCTGTCAAAGGATGTTTTAATAATCCTTTGATTGCTGACAAAGGTCCCGTCATTACATCTGATCCTACTTTGGCACAATTAACAATATGCATAGTATGTCTTACAGAAGCCGAAAGGATTTGGGTTTGATAATTGTAGTTATCATAGATTTCTCTGATTTCAGCAATCAAATGCATTCCATCCGTAGAAACATCATCTAATCTTCCTAAAAATGGAGAAACATAAGTCGCCCCTGCTTTCGCTGCCAATAATGCCTGCCCTGCCGAAAATACTAAAGTAACATTGGTACGAATTCCTTTTGAAGAAAAATATTTACAAGCTTTTACACCGTCGCCAATCATGGGTAATTTCACCACAATCTGCGGATGCAAAGCGGCAAGCTCTTCTCCTTCTCTTATCATTCCTTCGAAGTCAGTTGAGATTACTTCAGCCGAAACATCACCGTCTACGATATTACAAATGTCAAGGTAATGTTTCAGGATATTGTCTTTTCCTGTAATGCCTTCTTTTGCCATTAAAGACGGATTCGTGGTTACGCCGTCTAAAACGCCTAAAGCCTGCGCTTCTTCAATGTCTTGAAGATTAGCAGTGTCAATAAAAAATTTCATAAGTTTTTTTGGTTTAAGTTAAATAGTGTGCTCTACATGTGTTTTGTCATTTCGACTGAAAGGAGAAATCGCACTAGTAGTTCTGCATGCAAAATCGCCAATCTTTGTAGATTTTCTTGTGCGATTTCTCCTTTCAGTCGAAATAACAAGATTGTGTGTAAATTCTAGTGAGTGAAAAATGTGCATTTCGATTGATTCTGCTCTTCAAAAAACCTTCAATAAAAAATACTCACTTATTATTTTATCAAACTGACTTTTTCTTCATTTCAATTTTCAAAAAATAGTAACTAAACCTTCAATCTATTTTTCTCAAATCTAAATGCAAAAAAACCATAATCTTAATACACATTTTCGAAGTTTTTATCTAAAAAAGCATTGTCAAACATATAACATTTTACGGCTATCATATTTAAAATTAAATTCTTTTTAGATTTTTTCTCTCACTAAATATTTTGTAGAAACCTAACAGTCCCGATGCATCGGGGCTGTTAGGTTTGCTGTAGAAGTTTACCAATTAAATATATTGGTTAATGATGTTTTCAAACAATTCTTGTTTACCGCTTTGAAGATTTAATTCTCCATTTTCGTGAGCGATAGTATAAAGATCTTTAAGGCTTAATTTTCCTTCAGCAAAATCTTTTCCTTTTCCAGAATCGAATGAGCTGTATCTTTCTTTTCTTAATTTCTCGTAAGGAGAAGAAGTGATGATTTTATCTGCAGTCAATAACGCTCTTGCAAAAGTATCAGCTCCACCAATATGTGCTAAGAAAACATCTTCTAAGTCTGTAGAGTTTCTTCTGATTTTAGCATCAAAATTAACTCCACCGCCTTGCAATCCGCCTGCTTTTAAGAAAACCAACATAGCTTCAGTAGTTTCTTGAATGTTATTTGGGAACTGGTCTGTATCCCATCCGTTTTGGTAATCTCCTCTGTTTGCATCAATACTTCCTAACATTCCCGCTTTTGCAGCCACTTCTAATTCGTGTTGGAAAGTATGCTGCGCCAATGTAGCGTGGTTTACTTCGATATTGATTTTGAAATCTTTATCTAAACCATAATTTTTCAAGAATCCGATTGCTGTAGCCGAGTCAAAATCGTACTGGTGTTTTGATGGTTCCATTGGTTTTGGCTCGATAAAGAAAGTTCCTTTAAAACCTTGAGATCTTGCGTAATCTCTAGACATTGCTAAGAATTGCGCCATGTGGTCTAATTCTCTTCCCATATCTGTGTTTAGTAAAGACATATAGCCTTCTCTACCGCCCCAGAATACGTAGTTTTCTCCGCCTAAAGCGATTGTTGCGTCCAAAGCCAATTTTACTTGTCCACCAGCTCTTGCCACTACATTAAAATCAGGATTTGTAGCCGCTCCATTCATGAATCTTGGATTTGAGAAACAATTTGAAGTTCCCCAAAGTAATTTAATTCCAGAGTCTGCTTTTTTCTGTTTTAAGTAATCTGTAATAAAAGCCAAACGTTTTTCTGATTCTGCAAAAGTTGCTCCTTCAGCAATCAAATCGTAATCGTGAAAACAGAAATAATCGAATCCCATTTTACTGATAAATTCAAAAGCAGCATCTGCTTTATCTTTTGCAGCTTGATAAGGATCTGATGAAGCATCCCAAGCAAATTGTTGCGTTCCTGGCCCGAATGGATCGCTACCTTGTCCGCAGAAAGTATGCCAATACGCAATAGCAAATTTAAAGTGCTCACGCATTGTTTTTCCAGCTACAACTTGGTCTGGATTGTAATATTTAAATGCCAACGGATTATCAGATTCCTTTCCTTCAAATTTAATTTGGCCAATCCCTTTGTAGTATTCTTTATCTCCTAAAACTATCATTTGATTTTTTTTATTTATTTGTTAATATTAATTCTAATTCTTGTTTCCATTTTTTATATGCCGTTTCGTATTCCTCTTTGTTTTTTAAAGGCAAAAAGGTCATTACGTGATCATTTGTTGTAATTCCTGAACCAAATTTTTCAAAGTCACCATCTGTCAAGCCTACTGCTCTTGCTGCTCCTACTGCTCCGGTTGTATTGTAAATTTCTATTTCATGTCCAATTAATGTTGCAACTGTATTAGAGAAAATTTCGGAACGGAATAAATTATCATTTCCAGCTCTAATCACATTAATCGTTGCATTATCATCTTTCAGGCATTCCATTCCGTAAACAAATGAAAATGCAATTGCTTCCAAAGATGCTCTGAATAAATGTGCGTTGGTATGAATATTAAAATTCAGATTTAAAATATGAGATGCAATGTTTTTATTATTGAACATTCTTTCGGCTCCATTTCCAAACGGAATGACAACCAATCCTTGCGAACCTACATTTATCTGAGATGCTTTTTCATTCATTTCTTCATAGGATTCATTTCCGATATTGTTTCGCATCCATCGGTATTGGATTCCTGCTCCGTTTATATTCAGCAATTTTCCAACTCTCGGATTTGACTCAGCATAATTCACATGCACGAAGTTGTTTACACGAGTACTTTTTCCTGAATTTGTTTCTGTCACGGCATAGAAAACACCTGACGTACCACCTGTTGCCGCAACTTCTCCCGGACGAAGCACGTTTAATGACAAAGCATTATTTGGCTGATCTCCCGCTCTATACACAATCGGAATTCCAGCTGGAAGACCAGATTCTTGTGAAGCTTTTTCAGTAACAACTCCTTGATTCGTAAAATTTTCTACTATGTTTGGAGTTAATGCTGTATCAATTCCGTAATATTCTAAAAGCCAGTTGGCTACTTTATTTTCTTTATAATCCCAAAGCATTCCTTCAGACAAACCATTTTTGGTTGTCGTTACTTCGCCTGTCAGTTTCAAAGCGATGTAATCTCCCGGAAGCATATATTTGGAGATTTTATTGTAAACTTCAGGTTCGTTTTCTTTAACCCATTTTAGTTTAGAAGCAGTAAAATTTCCTGGCGAATTCAATAAATGCTCCATACATTTTTGTTCTCCAATTTCGGCGAAAGCCTTATTTCCAATTTCAACCGCACGGCTATCGCACCAAATAATTGAGTTTCGCAACGGCGCGCCTTCTTTATCTACAATTACCAATCCGTGCATTTGGTACGAAATACCAATTCCTTGAATTTTAGATGCATCAATATTTGACTCTTTAATTGCTCTTTTCGTTGCCGTACAAATGTGTTGCCACCAGATTTCAGGATCCTGCTCAGCCCAATCTGGGTGAATCGACAAGATTTCCATTTCGTTTTGAGGCTCATTCAAAACGACAACTTTTTTACCCGTTTCTGCTTCTACCAAGGCTGCCTTGACAAAAGAACTTCCAATATCATATCCGATATAATACATACTATAATGATTCTCTTATTATTAATTTTGTCGGCACATAACACTTCGTTTCTTCGTCGTGCGTAATAAATGCCGCTGCTTTGGTTCCTATTTCTTTAAAATCAGTTGATACGACTGAAATTCCTTTGTATATAAACTTTTTCATCGGAGTTTCGTTGTACGATAAAAATCCGACATCTTTCCCTGGTTCAAAATCTTTCTCTTTGCACTGTTCCAAAAAATGACCTAAAATCCTGTCGCTTACGCTGATATAAGCAATTCCTTTTTCAATATTAAACTTTTTCGGATCTGTAATCACTTCATATTCAAAACCAAAATCGGCACAGAATTTCTTAAAAAACTCCACCGTTTCCCAAGGGTGATTTGTAAAATCAGGATATACAAATTGTATCTTTCTATACTTCTTAAATAAATCAACCGCTTCTGTCAAAGACTCATAAAATGCTTTACCAAAATCCTGAAAAACATAATTACTCGTTTTATCAGCTCTGATATTCCAGTCAATCAAAAGCAGTTTATCTTTTGAAATCGCCGATAACGCTGGAGCAATATCCTTGTGATCAAAATTCATCACCACATATTTGTAATACTTCCCGATTCCGTTATTAATGATTGTTTTAAAAACATCAATATTATAATGGTGAAACTGCACATCAGTAATCACATTATCTGGCAGATTATTCACAAAAGAATGGTACAAAACCTCTTTATACGCCTTAAAAGTGTCTAAAACCAAAAGCACTTTTCTCGTTTCTCCTGCCACATAATAGCCTTTATTTGGTACAGAATCAATCGTATTCTGGTCTTTTAAAATCGTATAAGCTTTAAAAACCGTGTCTCTCGAAAGCTGATATGTTTTACAGATAACATTCACCGACGGAAGCAAATCTCCCTTTTGTAAAATGTTCTCCGCAATGGCATTCGTAATTCCGTCAACCAACTGCTGGTACTTCGGAATATCGCTATCATGATTAATTATAAACTCAAATTTTTCTTGTTCTTTTAGCATACCGTTCTGTTCCGTTCTGTTATGCTAAAGTAGCTAAAAAACTTTTATAAAAAATTATTTTTTACATGAATTATGTTATTTTTTTAAGCTCTTTTATTCTAATAATTTGGGCGTGTGCTTGTCCCGATAACTATCGGGAGGCTATCCGTTGCAAGTCCTCGCCTGTTCGTCCCTCACGGCTGTGGGCTTTCCACTTCAAATGAAATTCACTGAACTCCGATAAAAATAAATAATATGTGAAGTAATCCCTCACGCAAAACGGTTTCAGAAGAACATTTCACTAATCTTTGCCATCTGAATCCAGCTCTGAAAGAGCGAAATATTTGTAGGAACCCAAATTCACACAGATTAAAAGCTCCAGAGGAGCGACACATTTACCACAAATAATATATCGCCCCGCTGGGGCTTTTACAATCGGATGTTCTAAAAATTCTATAAATATTTCGTCCCTCCGGGACTTTTCTTTGCAACTTTTAATGCGCATCTTCATTTCCTCTGTAATCAAAGCAATAAAAAGAAACATAATCGACACACGCAACCGATTGTAATTTTTATGAAATTTTTTTACATAGAAAATCTTAATCAATTAATCTTCTTATTCCGTAAGGGTCAATCGTAATAATCGAACCGTCATCTAAATAATCGATTTTGGTTACTTTCATACTTCGCAAATGCGTTACACCTTTTGACAAACTCGAATCGTGGTAAAACAAATACCATTCGCCTTCTACTTCACAAATTGAATGATGCGATGTCCAGCCCACAACAGGATTCAAAATTCTTCCTTGATAAGTAAATGGCCCATACGGATTATCTCCAATTGCATAACAGATAAAATGAGTATCTCCTGTGGAATAGGAAAAATAATATTTTCCGTTGTATTTATGAACCCAAGAGGCTTCAAAAAAACGTCGGGCATTATCCCCTGCCAGAAGCTCATTTCCTTTTTCATCCAAAATTTTAATCTCTTTTGGCTCTTCGGCAAATTCAAGCATATCATCTCTTAACAAAGCTACAATTGGCCCTAAAGCTATTTCTCTTGCCGAAGGTTCTTCGTGGTTTTCATTGTATGTATTGTTACGATATTTTTGAAGCTGACCGCCCCAGATTCCTCCAAAATAAATATAATGTTTACCATCTTCGTCTTCAAAAACGGCTGGATCAATACTGTAACTTCCTCTTATGGCATCTTTTTCAGGAACAAAAGGCCCAACTGGAGAATCTGAAATGGCAACTCCAATCTGGAAAATTCCGTTGGCGCGTTTAGCTGGAAAATACAAATAATACTTTCCATTTTTATGAGCTGCATCGGGCGCCCACATTTGTTTTTCGGCCCAAGCCACATCATCTACATGCAATGCAACACCATTATCAACTACTTCTGATGAAATGTCTTCCATAGAAAAAACATGATAATCTTCCATTCCAAAATGATCACCGTTATCGTTAAAAGGAATTCCCGCATCAATATCGTGCGATGGATAAATATAAATTTTTCCGTTGAATACATGCGCCGAAGGATCGGCTGTGTACATATGGGATACTAAAGGCTTTGAAATCGCCAGGTCATTAATTTCCTCAAAATTAATGTGTTCAATGCTATCTTCAGGCATACTACTATTTTGTTTAAATAATTAAGCTCTTCTTTCTTTTAATTCTGTTTCAATCTGCACTTCCATTTCTTTATTTATTTTATAAAAAAACAGCAATCCAGCTCCAATTAAAAAAGGGATTGCAGGGAAAATACTAACCAATAATTTGATTCCGTTTATAGCTATTTCTGACTGTTGAAGTGCATTTGGAACGTAATGGAAATATCCCAAAAACAAGGTTGTCAAAGCGCCTCCAACACTCAATCCAGTTTTTAGTCCAACCATCATTGCCGAAAATATAATAGCAGTTGCTCGACGGTTATTCAGCCATTCTGAATAATCGGCAACATCGGCAATCATTGCCCAAAGAATTGGGATTGTGATTCCGTAGAAAAATCCGTGTAGGATTTGAGAGAAAAACATCAATCCGATTGAGGCTGGCGGGAAGAAATAGAAAGCAATAATGAATAAAGTCGAAATGAATAAAAACACTCCGAAAACATTTCGCTTTCCGTATTTGTCTGCCAAGTTTTTAGACAATGTGATTCCGACAATCATAAAGATTATTCCACCTGCATTAAATAGACCAAAACCCGCAGAAACAGGATCATTTCCAAAATGATTCAATCCTATATTTGATAAAGTATCTAAAATAGGCTGAATAAAAGCCGCCAATTGATTCTTATCAACATAGTTCTCAAAATAATATACATACGATCCACCCTTCATCGCCAAAGTCACAAAAACCAAAGTCGTCAGCGAAAGCATGATTACCCAAGGTCTATTTTTAATTAAATCGCTCAAATCTTCTTTTACACTTGACTTCTGTTCTGGTTTTGGAATGATTCTTTCTTTAGTGGTTAAAAACGTAATTAAAAGCATAATCGTTCCAATGATAGCCAAAGCGGTCATTACTTTTTCGATTCCGACTGCTTTATCTCCGTTTCCCGCACTTTTGATAATTCCAAGCATAAAAACCTGAACGAAAAACTGTGCAAACATCACCGCAACAAAACGATAGGATGACATACTGTTTCGTTCTTTCATATCGCCTGTAATTACCCCGCTCAAAGCAGAATACGGCAAATTGTTTCCCGCATAAAAAAGAAGCAATAAAGTATAGGTAATAACAGCATAAATTACTTTTCCTTTATACGAGAAATCGGGAGTTGAAAATGCCAATAAAGCCACTACTCCAAGCGGAATTGCAGTTAACAAAATCCAAGGTCTAAATTTTCCCCATTTGGTACTCGTTCGGTCTGCCAAAACCCCAATGATCGGATTAAAAACAAAGGCCGCAATTAATCCAACGATCAGCATGATAATCGAAGAATCGGTTGGCGATAAGCCGTAAATATCGGTGTAGAAATACGCCAAATAGGTCATCAAAGTCTGAAAAACTAAATTGGCAGCAAGATCTCCTAAGCTGTATCCAATTTTTTCTTTGATGGATAGTTTTTGTGAAATTTTGGTCATTGGTGGGTTTGTGGTCATTTTATTGATTAGTTATGTAAGCAAAAGTGGTTTCTAAAAAATAAAGTTAGTCAGATTTTCTCCTGCAAGGTTTCCAAAACCTTGTAGGTTTCAATTATTTTATACAACTTCTTAAATCATACCTATAAGGTTTTGGAAACCTTGCAGAAAAGCGAATTGCAATCAAAACAATCGGTTGTGTAAAATTAGACAAAAAAACATATTATGCAAATTTAGTTTACTTTATTTAAGTTATTTTTCAATTCACAACCGATTGCTGATTAATTCATCAATCCTGAACTGTTTTGACTGCTTATTCTTTAGTCTCTTTCAACTTTAAGATACTGTCATAAGCTGGTTTATGTTTTAATTGCTTATCAAACGGAAGCGGATAATTAGTTCTTCCTTTAATCGGCCAGTCGTTTAACCAAGATTGGCCGTCATGAACGCCCCAAAAAGTAACTCTGCTAATTTTATCTTTATGTTTTAAAAATAGTTTAAAAAGCGATGCGTAACGTTCTGCTAATTGCGTTTGAACTGAATCGGGTAATTTTTCTGGATATGGATTCATTTTAGGATTTCCTTCAAATTTCTGATTTACATCTGCCCCTTTTAAATCCCACGGATTTGGCAAAACCGTAATATCCAATTCCGTAAAAGCTACTTTGATTCCTAATGCTGAATATTCCAAAATGCTTTTTTCAATTTCTTCTAATGAAGGGCTATTCAATCTCCAATGTCCCTGAATTCCCACTCCATCAACTTTTCCACCTTCAGCTTTTATTTTTTTGATTAGCGCAATCGCTCCGGCTCTTTTTGCAGGTTCTTCAATATTATAATCATTGTAATATAACTCTGCTTTTGGATCTGCTTTTTCTGCGAGTTTGAAAGCGTTAACCAGATATTTTTCGCCTAATGCTTTCAAAAAAACAGATTGTCTCAAAGTTCCATCTTCGTTTAAAGCTTCGTTTACTACATCCCAAGAATTGATTCTGCCCTTATATTTGGAAACTATTGTCGTTATATGATCTTTCATAAAGGCCTTCATTTCTGTACTGTCGGCAATCTTTTCCATCCAAGGCGCTAATTGACTGTGCCAAATCAAAGTATGTCCGTGAATGAACATCTTATTCTTTTCTCCGTAAGCCACAAATTTATCCGATAAAGCAAAATCGTATTTGTCTTTTTGCGGATGGGTAAACATAGATTTCATGATATTCTCTGCTGTAATAGCATTAAATTCTTTTCGAATCAGCGAATCTTCTTTAGCATTTTTGACTTCAATTTGATCAGCACTTAACGCGGTTCCAATATAGAAATCGTCTTTATAAGCATCTTTTAATGAAACGGTTTCTTTTTGCGATGTACAGCTGACCGCCAACAAAGTTGTGACGGCAACTAAATAAGGTTTAATACATTTCATATCTTTTGGTTTAAATAGTTAATTGTTTTTTAGTTGTTTAGTTTTTTCATTCCGAACGAGGAATCACACTAGTGAATCGACAAAGATTGACGATATTCTGGGTGGAGTTACTAGTGTGATTTCTCCTTACGTCGAAATGACAAACAGAACGTGTTACGTTATGAAATCATTCCCTTCTAAAACTCTCTGGCGGTCCCAAATACGACTCCAAAACTTTTCCTTCTTCGGTTTCAATTACAATTTTTTGAAGCACCAAAGCTGGATCAATCGCATAGATTTTCAAAACATGATTTCCTGTTTTTTCAATTTCATGCGTTGAGATCACCATTTTAATATTGTTAGCAACCGATTCCGCCCAGGCTTTTTCTGAAGCATCTGCGTTGAGGTTCATGATTTGCGGTTTTTCATTATCAAAAGCAATTCCATATTTTAAACCTTCTCCAATTTTAAAATTGATTGTTGGCGAAAAATAGGCATTTACTTTAATTTTTCCTTTAGTAAAAAAATGAACGTTATATTCTAATCTCGGCGATTGTTCCGAAATTTCAATTTGCTGAATATTTGAAGGTTTTATTGTTATTCCTGAATCTGTTTTGCCAAGATTCGGAATTATCGTCCATTTTACTGCATCTGAATTTATTGCTTTAGAATAATTTTTACTTTCTATTGAAATGTAGCCGTTGTCTTCAACAAAACCTCGAACATGATTTAAATCTCTATTTTTAATATTTGATATTCCTACTTTTGGAGAATCTTCAGCAGAAATTTTCTCTTGAGCTTTGTTTGAAATTTCGATTGTTTTTGTTTTCGGAATCACATTTTTCTCTGGCTGTTGCCAATTATCATAACCAATATGCGTTTGCGACATCATATGATTCCATTTGCCATTTGCTAATTTTGTATGATAATAATTTGTTAGCAAACTGTCTTTTTCGAATAATGCTTTTACTTTTTCTGCATAAGCATTTGCCATTGCATTTCCCTGCTCTGCATACAAATGATTTTTAGCCGTTGCTACATACATTTCATTTAAATTGGCACTTGCCAAAACAGGAAATAAAACCAACTGATAAAAAGCATCTTTATATTCTGGTTTCAATTTTTCATTTATCAAATTGGCTTTTTCAACCAATTTCTGATAATCTGCCACAACTTGATCAGCTTCGTTATAATTAGTAATGCTGTACGTTTTAGCGTCTAATAATTCTGGTTTTCTTCGTGCGTTGTACTTCGTGTATAATTTTAAAATCTCGGCAATTTCTTCTGTAAACTGATTTCCGAAATTCTCTTTAGCCCAATTCACATAATAATCTTGTAGATTTTCCGCATTAAACTTCTCCGGATTCCAAGCCATGTCTAAGAAAAACTCAATCGGAAATTCCATTGGTTTGATATCGCCAACATTTACAATCCAGATTTTATCGACACCATATTGATACGCCATATCCATTTGTTCCCAAACTCTTTCAATTTGGTTGGTGTTAATCCATTTATAATTTCTCGGTCCGCCAACATAATCATAATGATAATAAATTCCGTAACCGCCTTTTCTTGGTTTTGCATTCAGTTCTGGCAGTTTGCGGATATTTCCCCAATTGTCATCGCACAATAAAAGTGTTACATCGTCTGGAACAGTCATTCCCTTATCATAATAATCCTGAACTTCTTTGTAAAGTGCCCACATTTGCGGCGTTTCTTCTGCAGGTTTTTTAGTAACTTCTGAAATAATGTTTCTTTGTGTTTTTACAATATTTTCTAATAAATCAATTGCAGTTCCTTCGGTCATAGGTTCGTCACCATCGCCACGCATTCCAATCGTGACAAGGGTTTCTTTGTTTCCCATTCTTTTAATTCCGTCTTTCCAAAACGCAGTCAAAGCTTCAGAATTGGAATTAAAATCCCATTTCCCGTTTGATTTTCCCCATTCGGCATGCGCTCTTGTTAACGGTTCGTGGTGCGAAGTTCCCATTACAATTCCGTATTCATCGGCCAAAACAGCATTCTGCGGATCTTCAATATAAAACATTCTGCCCCACATTGCAGGCCATAAATAATTGCCTTTCATTCGCAAAATCAATTCAAAAACTTTATCGTAGAATTTCGAATTAAATCCGCCAAATTTCTCAAATGCCCAGCCTGTCAAAGCCGGAGCTTCATCATTTATAAAAATTCCTCTGTATTTTACTTTTGGTTCTCCCTGCGAATGAATTCCTGGTAAAACATGCAATTCTGATTGTTTTTTCACTGGAACATCTGCCCAATAATACCAAGACGAAACACCAATTTGATTGGATAAATCATAGATTCCATAAATCGTTCCTCGCTTATCTGAACCTGCAATTACCAAAGCTTTTTTGATTCCTTTAAACGGATTTTCGACAATTTGCGTGGTAAATTTTTCCCATTTTCCTTTAAGTTCATTTTTATCGATTTTACCTTCCTTAGCTAATTGATTAATGATTTTACTTTTTCCTAATGTCCCGATAATCACAACAAGATCTTCTGCTTCTGAAATCTTTTTTATTCTTTTCGGATGCAAATCAGAAACTTTAAAAAGATCATTTTCTAAATGTCCTGTTACTTTTAAAACTCCTGCAAAATCTTTATCGTCAACAAAAATCGAAGCTACTTTTCCTTTTGAAACCAGAGGAAAATTTTCGCTTGAAGCTTGATTCAATACATATTTCTCTGGATTTATGGCATACGAATTTGTGCTTAATCCGATTAAGAGAAGTGATAAGATTATGTATGTTATTTTAGTTTTTAAACACATAGAATCATAGATTTGATACGCATCCTAACAG
>RCUH01001551.1_pt1 | contig 16510 bp, 11 predicted proteins | sample 2166191 | NCBI WGS metagenome assembly RCUH01 (sample SAMN09932848, study PRJNA488358) | compost metagenome | feature: garden; material: soil; isolation source: compost soil in an enriched community after 214 h of incubation | place: Germany: Experimental Botanical Garden Goettingen | collected...
CTTTTATCGTTAAAGATTTAACAGAAGCATCGGCAGTATTGCCTCAAACTTATTCTGCTGCAGATAAAGGAAGAGTAACGAAAGGAGGTGCTTTAGGATTGCTTTCCAAAGTTTATCTTTATATGAAGGACTACCAAAAAGCTTATGATACCTCAAATCTTGTAATGGGAATGGGATACGGCTTAGATCCAGATTTCAACCACTTGTTCAGACCGGCAGGAGAATTTGGGCCAGAATCCGTTTTCGAAGTTAACTGTGGTTGTTCTGCTGAATTTGGCGGTAGTCAATATGCAGAAGTTCAAGGCGTTAGAAATCAGTTTGGTTGGGGCTTCTTTACACCAACTCAAGCTTTGGAAGATGCTTTTGAGCCAGGTGATATCAGGAAAGAATTTTCTATCTTAAGAGAGGGAGAAACAACTTTGGAAGGAGATCTAATTAAAAAAGGTGATCCTCAAGCTGGAAACACTTGGAATCAAAAAATTTATGTTCCACAATCGCTAAACGATAATGCGTGTGGTTATGGATCTATTCAAAATATAAGAATATTGAGATTTGCTGATATTCTTTTGATTAATGCAGAAGCAGCAAATGAATTAGGTAATACTGGAGTTGCAATCACGAACATTAATAGAGTAAGAACTAGAGCCCAACTTGCAAATACAACTGCAACTTCCCAAGGTGCCTTAAGAACGGCAATTTGGCAAGAGAGAAGAGTAGAGTTAGCAATGGAGATGGATAGATTCCCAGATCTAGTAAGAACAGGTCAAGCGGCCCAGTTTTTAGGACCTAAAGGATTTCAGACGGGTAAAAACGAATTATTCCCTATTCCTTTGCAGGCAATTACAGACAGTAAAGGTGTCTTGACACAAAACCCTGGTTATAACTAATCGTTTTTTATAACTCAGAAATATAAAGAGGAGAGTTTTTATTCTCCTCTTTTTTTATAAAATTAATTATAATATAAAATCATGAAAAGTATATTATCATTATCAATCATTTCATTATCAGTCTTATTATCTTGTAAAAATTCTCAAGTTTCAAATTCAAATACTGATAACAAAACAAATTCTAAAACCTTCACAGACAATCAATTGATGGACAAAGTTCAAAGCGATGCCCTCAAGTATTTCTGGGATTTTGCAGAACCAAATTCTCTCTTGGGAAGAGAACGCTACCACGAGGATAATATCTATCCGGACAATGACAAACACGTGGTGACAACCGGAGGATCAGGTTTCGGATTGATGACACTTTTGGTAGGAGTTGATAGAAAATTCATTCCACGAAAAGAAGCAGTGAAAAGATTGACTCACATTGCAGATTTTCTGGATAAGGCAGAACGTTTCCACGGCGCTTGGCCTCATTGGATCAATGGCGAAACCGGAAAAGTGACGCCGTTTGGGAAGAAAGACAATGGCGGAGATTTGGTGGAAACCGCATTTCTGGTTCAAGGGATTATTTGCGTCCGAGAATATTTCAAAGACGGAAACGAAGAAGAAAAAGCACTCGCTGCAAAAATGGACAAACTCTGGAAAGGCGTAGAGTGGAACTGGTACACAAAAGGTGGCGAGAAAGTCCTCTATTGGCATTGGTCGCCAAGTTACGGCTGGGAAATGAACTTCCCACTTCAAGGTTACAACGAGTGTCTGATCACTTACGTTTTAGCCGCTGCATCACCAGATTATTCAATAGATTCCGAAACTTACAACAAAGGTTGGACGCGCAACGGAAATTATACAACAGACAGAACAAAATACGGTTTACCACTTTACGTGAAGCACAATTATGCAGAAGAATTTGGTGGCCCATTATTCTGGTCGCAGTACTCGTATTTAGGTTTGGATCCAAGAGGATTATCAGATCAATACGTGAAAAGCTATTGGGATTTGAACAGAAATCACGTCTTGATCGACTACAAATATTGCGTCGAAAACCCACTCAACTACAAAGGTTATTCCGAGAAATATTGGGGATTGACGGCAGGTTACACTAGAAACAAAGACGGTTCTGTAGGCTACGCTGCTCACCAACCGATGAAAGAAGATTTAGGTGTCATTACGCCGACTGCTGCGCTCAGTTCGATGCCTTACACGCCAAAAGAATCTATGGATTTTCTAAGATTTTTATACGAAGAAAAACCGAAATTTATTGGAAAAGCTGGACCTTATGATGCAACTTCCATCCATTTTGATGACTGGACAACGCCTCGTTATCTCGCTATAGATCAGGGAACTATCGCGCCAATGATCGAGAATCACCGCACAGGATTGCTCTGGAATCTCTTTATGAATGCCCCAGAAATCCGAAACGGACTCAAAAAAATCGGTTTTAAGTCCGCAGAACATAAGATTGACTAACCAAAAAGTACTATCTTTAAACACGAAAATTTAATGTATCTTTTTGAGACATTAAATAGTTTTTAGGAGCTTAATCCCGCTGTCCGCTATATCTTTTTTGTTTACGACGTTTTGTCATTTGAGTTAAATTATTGCCAAAAACAAAAAAGGATGCCGCTACCATCGGGGCTATGGGATTTGTAATTTAAATCCAAACATTTGTCAACGCTCGACGATCAGTACAATTCGAAAAACGAAACAAAATGAATTTAAAACAAAAATTTCTTCCGTTTTTATTTTTAGGAATCACATCTTTGGCAACCGCTCAGGAAATCAAATCCGAGTTCAACAAAGAAGTCAAAGTCCAGAAAAAAATGTCTTACATTTTGGATATGCCTCAAAACACAAAATCCAAAATCCCTTTAATCGTTTTTCTACACGGTTCTGGAGAGAGGGGCAACGATTTGGAGATTGTGAAAAATCACAGCCCATTCACCTACAAAAATTTAATCAAAGAACCTGTTGCGATTTTAGCACCACAATGTCCAGCGGATACTTGGTGGGACACAGAAGCAGTTTATTTCCTCATCAAAGAAATCTCTGAAAAATATAAGATTGATAAGGACAGAATTTACCTCACCGGATTATCGATGGGCGGTTGGGGCACTTTGAAATTAGCAGGTGAACATCCAGAAATGTTTGCGGCAGTTTCAGCCGTTTGTGCACCAACAGATCGCGCTATGTGGGCAAATATCCACAATTATAAAGATCTTAATATCAAATTATTCCACGGTGGAATGGACGATATTGTGCTTCCGGAAAATGCATTTAACTTTTACCAAAAATTACATCCCGTAAATCCAAAAGCAGAACTCACGATTTTCCCAAATGACAATCATAATTCTTGGGATTCTACCTATTCGGATCCAAAGTTATACGAATGGATGTTATCTTTGAAGAAAAGTAAAAATTAGAAAATTAAAAATATATAAAATGAAGTCGCTTTCGAAATATTATATTTAAAATATAACAAATCAAGCGATTGCATAAGACTTAAAAATAAATTTAAAATATGAAAAAGTTTGTAATCTTAGCTGCATTGGCATTGTCGCCGTACTTTATGGCGCAGGATATTGTGTCCAAGCCTGTTCAGTCTTTCCAATCTGCTCAATATCAATCTAAGAAAAAAGTTTTTGTTGACAATTTGATTTCCAAAATGACTTTGGACGAGAAAATTGGTCAGCTCAATTTGCCTTCTTCAGGAGATTTTACAACCGGACAAACTCAGAATTCCGATATTGGAAAAAAAATAGAACAAGGCTTAGTGGGTGGACTTTTCAATATCAAAGGAGTTGATAAGATCCGCGCAGTTCAGAAAGTGGCTGTTGAAAAAAGCCGTTTGAAGATTCCAATGATCTTCGGGATGGATGTGATCCACGGTTACGAAACAACGTTCCCAATTCCATTAGGGATTGCATCATCTTGGGATATGGATTTGATTCAAAGATCGGCTCAGATTGCCGCTCAGGAATCTACCGCAGACGGAATCAACTGGACATTCTCTCCAATGGTAGATGTTTCCAGAGATCCACGATGGGGAAGGGTTTCCGAAGGTTCGGGTGAAGATCCGTTTTTGGGAAGCCAGATTGCAAAAGCAATGGTTTATGGTTATCAAGGAAATGACTTGTCCAAGAAAAATACAATGTTGGCTTGCGTGAAACATTTTGCACTTTACGGCGCTGGAGAAGCGGGTAGAGATTACAATACTGTTGATATGAGCCACGTTCAAATGTACAATATGTATTTCCCGCCTTACAAAGCGGCAGTAGATGCAGGCGCAGCTTCTGTGATGGCTTCTTTCAATGAAGTGGACGGGATTCCTGCAACTGGAAACAAATGGCTGATGACAGATGTTCTGAGAAAACAATGGAATTTCAAAGGATTTGTGGTGACAGATTATACCGGAATCAATGAAATGATTGACCACGGAATGGGAGATTTGAAACAAGTTTCCGCTTTGGCAATGAACGCCGGAATCGATATGGATATGGTTGGAGAAGGATTTTTGAAAACTCTAAAACAATCCATCTCAGAAGGAAAAGTAACAGAACAAACCGTTACAGATGCAGCAAGAAGAATCCTTGAAGCAAAATACGATCTTGGCCTTTTCGATGATCCTTACAAATATACAGATACGAAAAGAGCGCAGAAAGAAGTTTTCAGTCCGAAACATTTGGAGGCTGCAAAAACAATTGCTTCTCAATCTATGGTTTTGATGAAAAATGATAAGCAGGTTCTTCCGCTTAAAAAATCTGGAACTGTTGCGGTAATTGGTCCATTGGGAGACAATGCAATCAATATGACGGGAACCTGGAGTGTTGCAGCAAAACACGCAAATTCGATTTCGTTATTAAGAGGTTTGAAGGAAACCGTTGGGAAAGACGTGAATTTCATTTTCGCAAAAGGAAGCAACGTTTATGAAGATGCTAAAATGGAAGAAAAAGCAGCGATGTTTGGCAAAGATACAGGAAGAGACAGTCGTCCTGCAGAAGACATCAGAAAGGAAGCTTTAGCAATCGCAAATCAAGCAGATGTGATTGTTTTGGCAATGGGAGAAAGTGCTGAGATGAGCGGTGAATCCAGCTCCAGAACAGACATCGGTATTCCTGAAACTCAAAAAGAATTGTTGAGAGAATTGAAAAAAACTGGAAAACCAATCGTAATCGTTTTGTTCACAGGTCGTCCATTGGTTTTGACAGAAGAATCTCAATTGGCTGACGCAATATTGAATGTTTGGTTCCCAGGAAGTATGGCTGGTTACGCAATTTCAGACGTTCTTTACGGAAAAGTAAATCCATCAGCGAAGTTACCAATGACGTTCCCAAGAAGCGTAGGACAAGTACCACTTTATTACAATTCTAAAAATACAGGTCGTCCATTAAGCCAAGAAAATACAGACAAATGTACATTCGAAAAGTTCCGTTCCAACTATCTTGATGAGTGCAACACGCCACTTTATCCGTTTGGATTTGGATTGAGTTATACCAAATTTGGCTATTCTGATGTTTCTGTCAGCAACGCAAAACCAGTTGGGAATACACCAATCGAGGCTTCTGTAACATTGACCAACAGTGGAAAATATGAAGGTGCAGAAATCGTTCAGCTTTACATCAGAGATTTGGTTGGAAGCAACACAAGACCTGTAAAAGAACTGAAAGGTTTCCAAAAAGTTTACCTGAAAGCTGGCGAAAGCAAAAAAGTGACTTTCAAGATTTCACCGGAAGATTTGAAATTCTTCAACAACCAATTGAAATACGATTGGGAAGCCGGCGATTTCGATATTATGATCGGAACCAGCTCCAGCGAAGTGAAAACAACGAGAGTGAATTGGAGTAAATAATTTATTTCAAATTAATATAAAAAGCCTTTCAGAATCAATTTCTGAAAGGCTTTCTTTTTGTCTAAGCTTAAGGTTTCTAAGGATTTTCAATCTGAGGCTCTCGCGAACTTTTCAATATTGTCAGTCTGAGGTTCTCGAAGACTTCAATACTGTCAGTCTGAGGCGAAGTTTATCCTGAGCTTGTCGAAGGGAAGACCATAAAAATTTAATATTCCTTAAGGATTTTCTGACTCATTATTTTAATATCATCTTTCTTAAGAACCAAAATATATTCTCCAGGCGTTAAAAGTGAGATGTCAACACTCTTGTCATTTTCTGCAACATTCTGCTCTTGAATTGTTCTTCCAGCTAAGTCCAAAATCTCTGCAACCACATTTTTTTCATTGAGGTTTTTGATGTAAAGCACATTTTTTGCAGGAAGTGGCGCAATCAAAATCTGAGTTGTAGGAATGTCGTTCACGGATAAGTTGCTGGATTTTACTTTAAATATTTTTCCATTACTCGCCCCAACATAAAGTTGTTTTTGATTGTCCTCACCAAACGTTGTAAAACTATTTCCTGAGAAAGCAGGCGTCCAAGTAATGGTTGTATCTTCCAAAATTCCTATTTGTTGAGAGCAGAAATCTGCAAAAATATATTTCCCAACCAAATCTGGATAAAGATTTCCTCTATAAACGTAACCGCCCGTAATCGAGCATTTTCCGCCAGAATGATCATAATCTACAATTGGAAAAGTCATTGTCGAAGCATTGGCGCAACCAGAAGTATTGTAAGGATTATTTCCCTCGTAGCATCTCCAGCCGTAGTTCACAGCGGGCGTAGTCGCAGGAACTCTGTTGATTTCTTCGATCAAATTCTGTCCGACATCCGCAATCCAAATGTTGTTCGTTGTTCTATCAAAAGAAAATTTCCAGCCATTTCTTAGACCATAAGACCAGATTTCGTCTGCACCATCTACGCCTACAAAAGGATTGTCAGCGGGAACATTGTAAGGATTATTTGAATTAACATCAATTCTCAATAGTTTTCCTAAAAGCGAATTTCTGTTTTGTCCGTTGTTGTCTGGATCGCCACCGCCACCGCCGTCTCCGGTTGAGATATAAAGATAACCGTCCGCTCCAAAATGAATACTTCCGCCATTGTGATTGGTTTCGGATTTAGGAATTGACATCATTACTTTTTCTGTTGAAGGATTCGCTGTGTTTGGGTTGGCCGAATTTGCTGTAAATCTGGAAACTGTAATTGTTCTGCCAGCTCTATTGTAATAAACGTAGAAATATCGATTGGTTGCAAAGTCTGGATGAAAAGCCAAACCAAGTAATCCCATTTCGCCATTGAAGTTGACTCTGTCTGTGATGTTTAGAAAATTTGTGTCTTCAAAAGTGCCGTTGGTATTCAAAATTCGGATGGTGCCTGATTGCTGAACTACGAAAAGTCGGTTGTCGTTCGTTGGCGATGCGATGATTTCCACAGGATTGGAAGCAGTCGCAAATTCTTCCAAGATGATTTGTTGTGAATATATTTCCGTTGCAAATGCGCAAGAGAGAATTAGTATTAATTTTCGCATAACTGATTATTTTTGAGATTATTAATAAACTATCCAAATTTCATACCTTACCAATTCAGAATTATTTAATTAATAACAAAAGCTAATTTTTAACTCGATTTTTGAACGAAAAGTCGGAATTAATTTCATTATAAAAACTATAATGCACTTTTCTCATTTTCAAATTCTTATTTCCGCTATAAATCATTATATTTGCCGACTTAATTTATATATATCGTAAGAAAATGCAAGGAAAAGGACTCGTTACATTAGTTGCCATCGTTCTTGGATTAATTTGCCTCAATGAGCTTCTGCCTTCTTTCTATGCCAACAAAATAGAAAAAGAAGCAAGAGCAATTGCCGGGGAAAATCCAGTGAAATACCAGGCTGAGCTAGACAGACTTTCTAAAGACACCCTTAATCTCGGTTTTACATCGTTGGATTACACGTCTGCAAAACAGAAAGAAATGAAACTCGGATTGGACCTTAAAGGTGGTATCAACGTATTATTGGAGATCAACCAGAGAGATTTGGTGAATGATCTTAGTAATTATTCAACAAATGCTACTTTAATAGAAGCATTGGACAGAACAGACAAAGTGCAAAAAAGCTCGAGCCAACAGTACATCGAGGATTTTTTCACTCAGTTCGAAGCTGTTACAAAAGAAAAAGGTACCAACCTGAAACTTGCAGATCCTGAGATCTTCGGGAACACAAATCTTTCTGAGATCAAGTTCAACACGCCAGACGATCAGGTGAAAAATATCATCAGAAGAAAAATCGATGCCTCTGTATCTACTGCTTTTGAAGTACTTAGAACACGTATCGACAAAATGGGTGTAACACAACCAAACGTACAAAGAGTTGCGGGAACTGGAAGAATCTTGGTAGAGATGCCAGGGATTCAAGACAAAGACAGAGTTTTGAAAATGCTTCAGACTTCTGCGAAACTTCAGTTTTGGGAAGTACAATTGGCGCAGGAAGTTGTTCCGTATTTCTCTCAACTTGACCAGTTGGTAAAAGCAAAAGGAGATTCTATCGGTGTTCCAAAAAACACTAATTTGATGAACCTTATCCAGATGAGTGCTACACCTGGAAACGCTGTTGCCAATGTGAAATTGTCTGATACAGCAGTTGTAAATAAAATACTTAACAGCAATGTGGCAATCAAAGCTAGACCTGTTAACTTGAAATATACCCAGTTTATGTGGGGTTACAAACCTGAGTCTAATTCTACAAACAGTCTTGTTTTATACGCAATCCGTGGAAACATTACTCAAAAAGCACCTGTTGATGGCGCTGTAGAATCTGCAAACATCAATTATGATCAATTAGGTCGTATCGTGGTAGATATGCAAATGGATTCTCAAGGCGCTCGTGATTGGAAAACAACGACTGAGAAAAATCAAGGAAAAGTAGTTGCTGTAACGCTGGACAACAGAGTTTACACAGCACCTTCTGTAAACCAAGTGATTCCTAACGGAAGAAGTCAGATTTCTGGAAACTTTACTCAAGAAGAAGCTAAAGATCTAGTGGATGTTCTTGGAGCTGGTAAATTGCCTGCAGGTGCGAAGATCGTACAAGCGGACGTTGTAGGTCCATCTCTTGGAGCAGAATCTATCAACGATGGTGTTTTATCTTTCCTTATTGCATTTGCGGTAATTATCGTTTACATCATTTTCTACTACGGTGGAGCGGGTGTTTATGCAGTAATTGCAATGACGATCAACTTGTTCTACATCTTCGGAATCATGGATTCTATTGATGCTACGTTGACACTTCCGGGTATTGCGGGTATCGTACTATCTATGGCGATGGCGGTGGATGCGAACGTAATCATCTATGAGAGAACCAAAGAAGAGCTTTTCCGTGGAAAAGGAATCTTGGAAGCTTACAAAGACGGTTTCAAACACGCTATTTCTGCGATTATTGATGGTCACCTTACGACTTTGATCACAGCTGTTATTCTATATGTTTTCGGAACAGGACCGATCAAAGGTTTTGCAGTAACATTGATCATCGGTTTGATTATGACATTATTTACTTCAGTATTATTGTCAAGAGTAATGATCTTCAGCAGACTGGAGAAAGGAAAATCGCTTTCTGTTTGGACTGCGCCAACTAAGAACTTATTCAGAAATACTTGGATCGATTTCATCGGGAAAAGAAAATATTCTTACATCATATCTTCTATATTAATGATAATCGCAGTTGCATCTATCGCAATCAACGGTTTCAAATATGGTATTGACTTTACTGGTGGACGTAACTATGTAGTGAGATTCGAAAAACCTGTAGATGCAGAGAAAATTGAGAACAGTATTGGTCAATTGATGAAGACTGCAGATGGTCAAAACAACATCGTAGAGGCTAAAACTTTCGGAAACTCTTCTCAGTTGAAAATCACAACAGATTATTTGATTGATGATGAATCTCTTGCAGCAGATCAAACTGTTGAGCAAAAAGTTTACGAAGGACTTAAGCAAGATTTACCAGCTGGAATGACTTTGGCAGATTTCAAATCTGCTGAAAAAGGACACGCAGGAATTGTTTCTTCTACCAAAGTAGGACCGACAGTTGCAGATGACATCAAAACACACGGTATGTTGGCGGTAGGAGCAGCTTTGTTGGGAATATTCATCTATATCTTGGTAAGATTCGACAAATGGCAGTTCTCTTTGGGAGCAGTAGTTGGTTTGTTCCACGATGCAGTGGTAATCCTTGGGGTTTACTCATTGTTTTACAAAGTAATGCCGTTCAATATGGAGATCAATCAGGATTTCATTGCGGCGATTCTTACCGTAATTGGATATTCCATCAATGATACGGTGATCATCTTCGATAGAATTAGAGAATACCTTCGTGAGAAAAAAGCGTTGACATTGGCAGGTTTATTTGATGATTCTATCTCAAGTACGATTGGTAGAACTTTCAATACGTCATTTACTACGATTTTGGTGATCCTTGCGATTTTCATCTTCGGTGGAGACAACTTGAGAGGATTTATGTTCTGTCTATTGATTGGAATTGGATTCGGAACTTATTCTTCCATCTTCATCGCATCGGCTACGGCTTATGACTTCTTAAAAGGAAAGAAAAAAGAAGACAAAGTAACAGGGAAATCTTCTATCAGCAATGCTGAAATAGTGGAGTAGTTTCTTTAAGATATATAGTGAAAGCCCTCAAGTGATTGAGGGCTTTTTTATTAGTTATACAAATATGATTGCAAAATCAAAAAATTCCTATCTTCGCATTTGTTATGAAACAAAATCAAAAATCCGCCGCCATTGGTTTCATCTTTATCACGTTGCTGATAGATATTACAGGCTGGGGAATCATCATCCCCGTAGTCCCGAAACTGATAGAAGAACTGATCCACGCCGACATCAGCGAGGCTGCGAAATATGGTGGTTGGTTGAGTTTTGCTTATGCCTTTATTCAGTTCGTTTTCTCACCTTTTGTTGGAAATCTGAGTGATAAATACGGAAGACGACCAGTGATTTTGCTTTCCCTTTTTGGATTCTCAATCGATTATATATTTCTTGCTTTGGCGCCAAGTATCTGGTGGCTTTTCGTTGGAAGAATCATTGCCGGAATTACTGGCGCGAGCATCACAACCGCAAGTGCCTACATTGCAGATATTTCCACAGATGCAGACCGTGCAAAGAACTTCGGGATGATTGGGGCAGCGTTTGGTTTAGGTTTTATTATTGGGCCAGTTTTGGGCGGTGTTTTGGGACATTATGGTGCGAGAGTTCCGTTTTATGCGGCCGCAGTTTTGTGTATGATCAATTTTATTTATGGTTATTTCGTTTTGCCGGAAAGTCTTTCCAAAGAAAACCGGCGAGAATTCAGTTGGAAAAGAGCAAATCCGATTGGTTCTTTCAAATTCTTAAAAAAACATCCCGAGATCTCAGCGCTTACGACGGCTTTAATTTTAATTTATATTGGCGGACATGCAGTCCAAAGCAACTGGAGTTTCTACACGATGTACAGATTCAATTGGGATGAGAGAATGGTTGGGATTTCTCTTGGCGTTGTTGGTTTGCTGGTAGGATTGGTTCAAGGGGTTTTGATAAGATGGATTAATCCGAAAATTGGCGATCAGAAAAGCATCTTTTATGGATTGATGCTTTACGCTTTTGGAATGTTGCTGTATGCTTTTGCTACGGAAGGTTGGATGATGTTGGTTTTTACGATTCCTTATTGTTTAGGCGGGATTTGTGGTCCGGCATTGCAATCCATCATTACCAAAAATATTCCGTCTAACGAGCAAGGTGAACTTCAAGGGGCGTTGACAAGTTTGATGAGCGCTACTTCTATCATCGGGCCGCCGTTGATGACGAATCTATTCTACTACTTCACGCACAAAAATGCACCATTTCTATTTCCAGGTGCGCCATTTTTCTTGGCATTTCTATTATTTGCCGCGAGTATTTATTTTGTTTATGTCAGTTTCAAAAGGAAGAAAGCTTAGGAATAAGTATTAGTTAAATTTTATTAGAACATTAATTTTAAAATAAATTTTTGTTCGCCCCAATCCTAAAGGGAGCAAAAATTAACTTGCAAATTCTATCAAAATTACTCCCTTTAGGGTTGGGGAAAATAATTTTGATGCAATTTTACCCTAACTCTTTATGAGCGAGATTTAAGATTAATCTAAGCTTTCGGACTATAAGTGTAAACATTGTAAGGCAAGATGCTTTGAGCCGTTTTCTGCGCCAGAATACATCCCAACAAAACAGGAAAGAACAATGCGTAACCATTCGGAACCAAACTGCAAGTTAAAATCAAAGCGGTAAATGGAGCATAGATTGCGGCGGACAAAGTGGCAGCAATGCCTATCAAAACAAAATTAATTAAAATCAAAGACGTTCCGAAAAAGCTGTTGCAGGCAATCGCAAAAGTTAATCCCAAATAAGCGCCGACAACAATACTCGGTGCAAAAACGCCACCATCACCACCTGCGCCCAAAGTGAGAGATGAAGCTAAAGGTTTCAATAAAATCAAAGCAAAGAGAAACAGCAGCGAGTAACTTTGTGGATGATTTATGAGTTCATTTAATGAATGATAACTGTCGCCGTATAAAAATGGAAATAGGCAAATCAGTGCGCCAACTGCCAACGCGCCAAGATTCACTCTCAAAAAGTTATTGTTGATTCCGGAGAAGAATTCTTTCATTTTGATGACCAAAACCGTGAAGTAAACGGACAATGTTCCGCCGAGTAAACTTAGAATGACCATAAACGGAACGGCAACCCAATGCCATTCTTTCACTGGAAAACTGATCAACGGTTGTGATGGAAAGAAATGTAGAAATAAATAAGACAAAGCTGTTGCAGATAAACAACTGATCAATAATGTTTTGTTGACTTTCCTCGCAATCACTTCCAAAGCAAAGAGAAATCCAACCAACGGATTTCCGAAAAGAATACCAACACCCGCAACCACGCCGGCACAAATCAATTCCAATTTATAAACATTTGCGGCGAATTGTTTTTCATAAACCGAATTTCCAATCGTTGCCGTGGCAACAACCGTAGACACCTCGATTCCTGTTGAGCCTCCAAAAATAACGGTCAAAAATCCATTGAAATAATGAGAAGGGATTTTAAAGAATGGTAGATGGTCTTTTCTCTGATCTACGGTTTTGTAAATCTCGGTAATGCCTTTGTTCTTTCGATTTTTGAAGAGATACTTTCTTAAAAAATAAATGGCTGTAATTCCAATCGTCGGCAGAACAATAAATAAAAGCGGATTGTGTTTTTCTGCGATTTCAAAAATATGTTCTTGGAAATATTCTGTAATTTTCTTTAAGGAAAGCGCTAAAAAAGAAGCAATTATGGCTATTAATAATGATGAGATAATCAATCTGAAATAATGATGCGCTTGTACTTTTTGTCTTTTCATTTCGCTAATAACTTAAAGCTCACAAATTTAAGCTAAAAATTATGAAGAGAGAAGTTGAAGGCCAGTTAGTTTAAATATCAATGGGATTTGCAGGGTCTATCAAATTTTATAATAAATTTATTAATAATCTGTATATCACTTTTCTAAATCTTTGCTTAATTTTGTAGAATGGAATTGAGTATTGGTGAAATGCTGATGATTGCTTTGGCGATTGTTGTTTTGTTCGGTCCCGATAAATTGCCCGAGATTGCAAGAGGTCTTGGCGAAGGCGTGCGCAAAATGCGTGGCGCTGTGGATGACATCAAAACCGAAATTATGAAAGAAGCGGACAATCCTTTGTCCGAAATCAAAAATGAAATCGAGAAGGTGAAAAAATCTGCTCAGGATTTTGATCCATTGGCAGATGATAACACAACAACTTTCATCAATGAAGAAATTCCAAAACAAGATCTTTCCGAAGACGAAACCCACGAAGGTCCTGTAAGCCGATAATCTATGAATGGACTGATAGAAAAAGACCACGAACTTCTGCTTTTCCTAAATGGATTGGGCAATTCCACCTTTGATCCCTTCTGGCTCACTGTGACAGGAAAATGGTTTTGGATTCCGTTTTATGTGATTCTTCTTTATTTATTCTACAAAAGTTTTCCGTTAAGAAAATTCTTTTTTATCCTCGTTTTTATCGCGATTGGCGTTACGATTTCGGATCAGTTGGCAAGCATTTTCAAACACGGAATACAAAGATTTCGGCCGTGTCACGATGAGTTGCTGGTTGAGAAAATGCGAATGGTAATTTGTGGCGGTAATTTTGGATTTTACTCGGCGCACGCTTCAAGCTCCTTTTTTGTGGTGAGTTTTGTATCGATGTTGCTTGGGAACAAATACAAGTTTTTACAGTTAATTTTACTCGTTTGGGCAAGTCTTGTTTCCTACAGCCGGATTTATCTAGGCGTTCATTTCCCTTTTGATGTGTTGTATGGTGCGCTTGTCGGATTTTTGCTTGGTGGCTTTTTGGCAGAGTTGGCGAAGAAAGTGGTTTACAAGTAAAACTTATTTTTTAGGATAAGCAAAAGCTTTGTCCAGTTCTATCGGATTGTAATTTTCAAGAATCTCATTTTGCTCTTCTTTAATTAATTTTCCCAATTCTTCGGCTTTGTAAGAAGTTCCGTAATAGGTGAATTCTTTGATTTTACCGTCATTCAAACCTTCTCGGATGTCGCTCAAAGGATCATTGAAATATTCTAATGCTTTCTTCACGACTTTGGATTCTGTGGTCGGGATTGGTTTGTCTCCGTACCGAAATTCTAAGATGTTTGACGTGTCGTAAGTGGTTTTCAAATTGTTACTTCTCACGAGATTGAAAACGTAATGTTGCTCACTATCTTCCAACAAGACAACCAAACCAGGCAAACCTTGAAATTTGTAAGGCCCTTCTGCAAAAGGAATATCTTTAGTAAACCACGCCGTCCAGTTTCTTCCACCAAAATCAGAAGTCGCCTTTTGAATATTAAATCCCTGATATTTTTTAGTTTCATTGGTAAGATTCCATTTTATAATATCATTCGTCGTATAAGAATACAGATTGTCTGCAACCATCACGAAGTTTGTATTTTTCGTTGAATTTCTTTTACGAGTAACAGGTTGCAATTCATCGTTCCAGCTTCTGTTTTGAGAATTTGTGGCTCTGTTGATAGAATCTTTTTCTAGAAAAGTGTAGCTGTAATATTTGACATCATTTGGATTGATGTCCAAAACCATAAAGGCTTTTTTAGGATCGGTTTCTTCTGAATTTGTTTTGTATTTTAATTCATAAATGAAGCGGTGCGTCTGTGAAAAAGTAAAAGTCGATACGAAAACAAAAAGCAGAGAAATCAATTTCATTTTATAAATATTTGAAACTAAATTATAAAAATTAATTCAAATATCGTGATGAATATCAATTATCACTGATCAGTCATTATTTATGACAATCAGTCGTTGTGATAAGGTTTTCCTTGTAAGATTGTTGCTGAGCGGTAGATTTGTTCCACGAAGAATAATCGAATCATTTGATGCGTAAACGTCATTTTGGAAAGTGAAATTTTCTCATTGGAACGTTGGTAGATTTCGTCTGAAAAACCATAAGCGCCACCAATTAAAATATTAACTTTCTTCACAGAACTTCCCATCCAGAAATCGATTTTTTCGGAAAATTCCCGGCTGGTGAATTGTTTTCCTTTTTCGTCCAGTAGAATCACGAGTTCGTTGGATTCGATTTGATTGAGGAATAGTTTGGCTTCTTCCTTCTTCAATTGGTCTGGCGTCAGGTTTTTTGCATTCTTGACGTCTGGAATCTCGAGCAGTTCAAAGTTCCAGTGTTTTGGGATTCTGGGAAGATAATATTTGATGAGAGAGATGATTTCTTTGTCATCCGTTTTCCCAATGCAGATCAAATTAATACGCATTTACTATATTTGTGGGGCAAAGATAACTGAATGGCAAAAAAATTACAGCGTTTTTTCCTGAAAATCAAAAACTTTTTCGACGATATTCATATTCCAGTTTTGGGGATTTCCCTCTGGAAGATGTTCTCTATCTACTCAGATGCGATTTTTAAAAATCCTTTGGGCAGACAGGCGGCGAGCATTTCCTGGAATTTTTTCCTCAGCCTTTTCCCGATGATTCTTTTCTTTTTGTCGGTTTTGCCGTACATGCCACATTACGATAAGCTTCAATTTTACATTTTCGAAGTTTTGATGCCACGCGTTTTTCCTTCCCATATGCAGAGCGATGTCACGAGTTACATTCAGGAAAGCATCATTCCGAATATGAAATCCATTAGCAACTTGACGATCTTGCTGTCTTTTGTTTTTGCCACGAATGGTTGTTTTACGTTGATCAATGGTTTTAATAGAAATACAGAGCTGTCGAGAACTTTTGTTAAAGAATATCTTTTGGCAATGCTGGTGACGATTTGTTTCCTAAGCGTAGTTTGTCTTTCGATTTTCGGAATCTATTACAGCGAAGTCGTTTTGAAGCTTTACACGCCTACTTACGACATCACTTGGTTCACAAAAAACTTGACCAAGATTATAAGTTTTGTATCATTTCCGTTATTTTATTTTGCATTGTTGGCGATGTTTTATTGGGTGGGTTGTCTCAAAATCACAAGAATCAGAGAAGCGTTTCCTGGGGCAATTTTGACGACAGTTTTGTTTGTTTTGTTGACTTATTTCTTTGCGATTTACGTAGCAAATATTGCGAGATACAACGTTCTTTACGGTTCCATTGGTTCCATTATTTTAGTAATGGTTTGGGTAAATGTGAATGTGTTTCTTG
>RCUH01001554.1_pt1 | contig 16480 bp, 13 predicted proteins | sample 2166191 | NCBI WGS metagenome assembly RCUH01 (sample SAMN09932848, study PRJNA488358) | compost metagenome | feature: garden; material: soil; isolation source: compost soil in an enriched community after 214 h of incubation | place: Germany: Experimental Botanical Garden Goettingen | collected...
ACATTACACTATGCTCTGTTGAAGGCGTGTACATCATGACATCACTTGTGGCACCGTAATAGGTTTTGAGGTATTCCCGAACGGAGAGTGTTGCGGAAACACCGAAGCTTAGTAAATGCCCACCTGCAGTGCGATAAGCCGTTTCGGGCGATCCCATACCGCGCATAGAGAAATCTCCAGCTTGGGTGAATACTTTATTGACATCACTTGTTTTTTCAGCAAAACCTGTCAACAATCGCTTGTATTGATCAGCGATAGTCGCAGCGGTCATTGGTGACCAGATATAAGCGGAGAGTTGCGTTTCAAGATAACCTGGCAACCAGAAGAAATCTGGATGGGTATTCTCGATCGTAAACATCGGCACGCCTATCGGTACGAGACTCCCCTCTTTCAAGGCTTTCACCTTAATCGGAAGATAACCCAAACGATGTAAATCGCGTATATGTTGTGACTGATGTGTGCTCGCAAAATTGCTATTGGTCATCGCGAACACTTCACGAATGGCTTCTTCATACTGCGCGACAACTGCTTCCTCAGGTTGTGCGAAAAAATATTCATCGAAAGAATTACTGATCTCCGCCAGAGCGCCCTGCAATCCAAAGAAGGCAACATGGCTTATTCCTACGATCCGGGACATCCGGGGAGTCCAGGTTTCGTATACCCATTCTGTATGTGCTGGATATTGATCCTTGTGACACAATTTGTAACCGTCCGTCCAGAGAATCGGATTTTTGCTCATTGCTCTAAACATTGCTTTCAGTTGTTAAGTTGATATAATTTAATTTCGGATGCGTAATGTTCATCATAGAATCTGTGGTGAAAACAAGGTCGATCGGTGAATCTTCCTCCAACAAAGTACCTTTAAAAATCCTTGGCTCACAATGTGTCACCAACAGATAGATTTCACTTGCCCCCATCTCCTTTAGAATTTTTCCCGCCCAGAGAAATGTACCACCTGCAGAACATAAATCATCGACAATTATGCATTTGGCACCTTTTACAATGTTACCTGTTTTTAATTTCATCGCTTCAATACGTCCCGTTTGTGGGTTGCGTTGCTTTTCAAAGACACAGGCATCTTCGTAGCCACTATTTAGATAGCGTGCTGCTGCCCCTTTATCCGGAAATACAATTCGGTCATTATCTGAAAATTCGAGTTTTTCCATTAGTTTCGGCAACCAATCTAGCGCAGGATAGATCGCTACACTATTTTCCAGTAATGTGAGGGTTGTTTCGGAATGTGGCTCAATAACATAAACTTTATCAAACTGCAAACTATTGATAAATGCAGCGACATATTTTAGGGTAAATAGGTCGCCCTCAATTTTGCGATCCATACGACTATAGGGCATATAACGAATCCATAATTTACAACTCACTCCTGCTTCTTCAAGTCGCTTCTTGACAAAAAACAAACGGATCAAATCGCCATCTTCCTGATAGGTAAATTCGAGCAGATTATCCGCTTTGATCCACTGATCAAAATCCTTCAATTTCGTTTCTCCATTCGGAAACTGTTCGGTGATGAGCTGATGTTTATTTAATATAATCATTTTTCATTTTTTACAACCACTCTTGTTGAGTACTTTTTACTCAACAAATATGCGTATTATTTTTACTTTGACAAAATTTATTGAGTACTTTTTACTCAATGAATCAAAATAAAGATACAAACACCTAAATACCAGTGAAATAACTTTTATTAAAAACACTTTATTTATTAATAACGCACAATACAAAATCACAGTTTTACCTTCAGCGACACCTAAACATACGCAAACAAACTCAAAAATCCGCTTGAAAATGAGAAACACAAAACGACCAGGAGGCCGTATAAAATTAGCTGAATACAGGGATAGTATCTTTCGCAGAAAACCGGATCTTTGTCTTTAAGACAAACAGTCAGACGAACGGATCACGATCGTTGACTGCAAAAAGAACAAAATATTCGCATGAACAAAGCCAATTTAATCAATAAGGATATTGAAGCTATTTTACAAACAGAATATCAGGACATCACGCAGTTGGTCGAAGATTATCAGGACGTTCCGGTCAGTGAGCAAAATCAGGAAGCCTTATACGCCTATAACCTGCTTTACATGAATATACATTCCTTATCGGAACAGGAATATCTTGATGCATTCAATCAATTGGGTGAAAAATACCCCAATTACGGTCTAGCGGCAGAAAATGACCACAAAAGAACGATTGCCGAACTGGAGAGATTGAAACAGGCGTTCAGCCAACTATGCTTACAAACCGAGCAAGGGCAGTATTTACTTCAACTCAAACTCAAGAGTATTGATCTGGACATTCAAGTATATCGAAAACTGATGCAGTTGCCGATTACTCCTGCCATTCAAGCAGAAATAGATCTACTGGAATCAGACTCCTATAAACTTATAGATGAGATCGAAGCAATTTTAATACAATATGTTGATGAATAAGCCGTATTTCATTCGAGCATTGCTCTTGCGAACATCAACGTATATATGCTGTTTATTCGTTAGTCTAAGCACACTCTTATTGCCGCAGGAGACTTGGGCGGTTTTGCCTGATCAACTCCAACAGCAATCGTTCAGTCCCTATTCAATCAATGACGATGGCTATTTACACTATAATCTACAGGTAAATGATAGCAGCTATCTTGCTATAGCACTGAATCTGCATACCCTATTCCCTGGTACAAACGTCGAGAATCTTAGGCTGAAACAGTATGAATTAACTGACTCAGAACTTAAAATCATTAGTTATCAGGGAATTACTGTTTCCGCCAGCTATCAGATTATCGATAACAAATTCAAGTTATTGACGACCAAAAACTGGCCCTCAAAACTTACATTAAACAACCATTTGTTTTCCTTGAGCTTCATTGAAGAGCTGACAGCACTGTTTGCGGCAAACGATTTAGAGCAATTAAAGCGACTCAACTGGGGGACCATACCTAAAGAAAATATACTCTTGTATTTAAGCCAATTGAATGATTTCTCCAACACAGCAGAATTTGGTTACAATGCAATTCACAATATGTTAGCCAATAAAAACTACGCTGTGGCAAAGTTTTTTTACAACTCATTTCTGACAAAGAATAAGAATTTCAATGACTTTGAATTACTTAAAATGGCGATTGAACAGGACGACTTGGATTTTATCAAAAAAACATCCTTAAACAGTTTAAACATCTGGGGTATAGATGAGGTCAAATTCGACTACAGTTTTACACAATACACCTTGCTTGGTAAAGCAATACAACAAAAAAACAAGGTTATCGCACGCTATCTTTTGGATCATGGTGCTTCAACAGAAAAGGCATACAAAGATGAAACAGAAGTACTTAATGCAATTCAATTCGCAGAGCAGGTGAAAGCAAGAAAGCTATCTGATCTTTTTAAATAAAACAACACTTATCACACATCAAATTATCTATCAATCTAATAACTCTAAACTTAAAAACAATTCATAGCCATAAGATAAGGATAACAACTTATGATATACACTAATTCTGGTAGTATAGCGATTGAATAACAGCATAGCTATTTAATGGAATAACAAGATTGAAAAAGCAATTCATAATCAGCGCATACTAACAACAGCTAAAATAACGTTACCAAAATAAGGTGATACAGATAAATCTATAAATTATGTCGATACGATTCGTATCTTACTGAAATAAAAGATGATAGCAGATAATATGATCCTATTAAAAAAATTACACCGATGAAAAAAATAGCTGTATTTGTCCTGATAATCATTTCCACGCTGCTGATCGGGCGATCTTATTTCCGGATTAATGCAACGAAAGCTCAAAAAGGATCTTTAGATAAAAAAGTTAAAAGTAGCGCGATGCTCCCCCTGTTAAAAGATGGAGATATGATCTTTCAGTCATCCATCTCGCCACAGTGTAAAGCTGTGCAACTAGCCACGGGTTCTCCTTACTCTCATTGTGGTCTTATTTTTCATGAGGATGGAAAACCTTACGTGCTGGAGGCTGTTCAACCCGTCACAGTCACCACCTTGACAGATTGGATCGCTCGAGGAAAAAACAAACATTATGTCATCAAAAGGCTTAAAGAAGCAGACAAAGTACTATCGGAAGAAATTTTAGCTAAAATGAAGGGAATCGGTGAGGGGTTTTTGGGTAAAAACTACGATGCCACATTCGAATGGTCGGACAGCAGAATTTATTGTTCGGAATTGATCTGGAAAATCTATCAGCGCGGTGCCGGAATCGAAGTAGGCAAACTGGAAAAACTCAAAGATTTTGACCTCAGTAGCGCCGAGGTCAAAAGCAAACTCAAAGAACGTTACGGCAATCAGATCGCTTTGGAGGAAACAGTAATTTCACCGGCATCTATTTTCAATAGTGAGCTTTTGACAACGGTAGCGAGCAACTAAACAGCCTTACACGATATCAGCCGCCAAGCTAGTCTAGTTTTTGCAATTTAACGGGTGTGCCCCCATTCAATTTACTCTGTTCCGCAGCGTCAATAAAAGCACAAATTGCTAAGGTTTCCCGCTCATCCACCGGACTTTGCCCAGTTTGAAAAAAAGGAAGTATACGATCCAACAAGGGGCCATAACCAATAAATTGCCCCAGATGAACAATCTGATCTTTCAGAAAGACTGTGCCACCAAAATCATCCTTCCCTTCCCGGATACCGCGAACCGAGGCAATTCGGCCATCATCCCATTGACCAATGTACATGGAAGTCCCCCTTTCCTGTACCGTTCGCACCGTTATACAGCCCGGCCCCATTAAGGCAAACAACATTTCCACCGCATGAATTCCATACCAATACAAATCCTTGTGCGACGGATCCGTGACAGCGGGACTATAGACATCGGCTCCAACAACTTTACTCTTATCAAGCTCCTGCAGGCCGACAATGTAACGTAATGAACTGGAGGAAAATACAGGACACCCGTACTTCCGGGCTGCTTCAAATATTTTTAGCGCATCGGTATACGAATTGGCTATAGGCTTGTCGATAAACAATGGTTTTCGAGCCCTAAGAACTTCAAGAGCCTGTTGTAAATGCAGGTTGCCATCATTCGTCTCCAAAAACACATAATCCACTTGTTTGAGCAGCTGAGCAATACTGGAAACGACCGAGACGCCATATTGCTGAATTTCGGCCGTGATCTTGGGAATACGCTCCGCGCTAAGCGCGATTGTTTTACTGCCGTAAGGAAAGGCCACAACAACCGAAAATTGCCCATATAAACCATCGGCACTGGCCGTATTGATCGCTTTTGTAAAAGCAATGGCATGTGTACTGTCCAAACCGATAATACCGATTTTTTTCTTCTTCTGCTTTGTTAATATCAGGTTGAGTCCTTCCTCCGAAAAATCGGCTCTTGTGTGAAAAGAAAGCCCCAACGGCAATAATGAAAGTAAGAAATGCTTTCTATCCATTGGACTCATTCAACAAAGAAACAGCACTATTCACCAAAGCCGAAATCGCCGTCTTAAATGCTTTTTCATCGAGATTGAACTGCGGATTATGAAGCCCATATTGGGTATTGATCTGGTCATTATTCGTGCCCACCAACATAAATAAAGCTGGGTACCGATAGGAGTAATAAGCAAAATCTTCTGCTGCCATCCAGATTTCCAGATCTTGCACGACTTCGTTTCCCATGCTCCTTTGTAGGATATTTTTTACTTGCTGGGTCAATTTGGGATCATTATTCAATGCAGGATAACCATGACGCACTTCCACATCTACTGTCGCTCCCAAGGCCTCGGGCAATGTCCGTGCAATTGTTGCTACTGTCTCCAATGCCTCCTTGCGCCAGGTTTCATCCATGGTACGAAAGGTACCAGCCAACTTTACCTCGTCGGGAATGACATTCGCGGCACCATCTCCGATAAAACGACCAAAAGTCAATACAGAAGGGATATCTGGGTTTGCTTTACGGCTGACCAGCTGCTGTAAAGTGGTCAGCAACTGAGCGGCAATCATAATCGAATCAACGCCACGATGCGGCTCCGCCGCATGACCGCCACGTCCTTTAATGGTAAAATAAAACTCATCGCTTGAAGCCATAAACCGCCCCGGACGTAAACCTATTTTCCCTAAAGGTACACGTGGACTGACGTGCAAACCCAAAACCGCTTTAATCTTTCCACCGAAAGACTCCAGGATACCGGACTCCAGGATCTGGATCGCACCACCGGGAATCTTTTCTTCCGCAGGCTGGAACAAGAGCACAATTTTCCCTGAAAACTCGGCTTTATATCCCTTTAAGACTGTAGCGACACCCAATAGATTTGCTGTATGAAAATCGTGACCACAAGCATGCATAACACCCTCATTTGTGGACTTATACAACACATCATTCTGCTCGTGAATAGGTAATGCATCAATGTCGGCACGCAAAACCACGATATCGTCACTTGAGGGCTTTTCGCCCTCAAGCACCGCAACTACGCCTGTATTGGCAACAACTTTAAATGGAATATCGAGCAGGGTTAACCGCTCCTGGATATAGGCACTCGTCTTATATTCCTGAAAAGACAGCTCAGGGTACTGATGAATATGCCGGCGGATCGCAACAATCTCCGGGAAAATAGCTTCAATTTCGGTGTCTAGTTCTTTCAACATAGCATTCATCGTCGATGTATTGATAAAAAACATATTTCAGTTACGATACTTTCATAAGGAATCGTCCAACAAGTTAGGTTAAAAATAGCACACATAAAAATACAGCACCATCACTGTAATAATTATCCACCAGAGGGTTGGATTCCGAAAGCCACGATAAGAGGCTTGATCCCCTTCGGGCATCTGAAGCGAATCGCGTGTCAATATCAGGTTTTTCAGCCGCGCTTCCGGAACGGCCAGTGTACATAAACTGACCAATACACAGGCGATCATGCAGGTCCAGAACACAATGCCCGTTCTATTAAAAAATGGCATATCTGGAAGTACATATTCCAAGAGCAACGAAAGTGGAATGGTCAATAAGCCAGCCGTCAACGCTCCCTGTGCCGTCGTCCGCTTCCAAAACACACCCATCAGAAACATGGTAGCTATACCCGGTGTAAATAAACCATACAGATTCATCAGGTAAAGGAATACCGGTTTGTCTGAATAACTAATCAATACTACAGCGCTCATAATACCAAGCACAATAATGACGACTCCAGCACGTTTACCAAAACGTATCGCTTGATCATCAGAGGCATTTTTATTGATGTATTGACTGTAAATATCTACTGTGAGTATGGTTGTACAGGAATTTATAGCGCCAGAAATATGGGACATAATCGCAGAGATGAGACCAGCCATGACCAGACCGATCAGCCCTTTGGGCAACAGCGTTTCTACGAGCGTCGCAAATAACAGATCCGGTTGATCTAAATGCGGTAAAAATTTAGGCGCTACCAGAGCCGGAATCGTTATGATCAGCGGGACCAAAAATTTAAGGTAATCACCGAAAATAACGCCCATACGGCCATGCCATTCATTTTTTGCTGCCAATACGCGCTGAACAATAAATTGATTGGTCGCACAGTAGAATACACTGATACAAAGCAAACCGCCTAGATACATTGTCCAGGGAAAGTCGGGATCGGAAGCCGGATAGAACACCTTCCAGTCTTTGGATGATTCCACGACGGACTGAAATCCGCCTGCCGCATTTATGGTTGCAAAGGTCAGGACGACACCGCCGAGCACCAGGATAACCAGTTGAACCATTTCGGTCCAGATAACGGCTTTCAGCCCTCCTAACACGGTGTACAAGCCCGTCAAAATCGCCATTCCAAAAATACTATACAGAATGGGAATACCAAATAAAGCATGTAATGAGAGTCCACCCAGATAGAGCACTGCACCGATTTCCACAAAAACGTAGGTAAATAAGATCAAGATCGCATAGAGCACGCGAGTGGCATTTCCATATCTTTTTTCAAGATATTCGGGAATTGTATAAAAGCCATTGCGTATGTAGAAAGGCAGAAATATCCAAAGCAGTGCATTAAAACCGATCAATATAGCACCCCATTCCAAGGTGATGGCCACAAACCCACGGCTATAGGCTGCCCCCATGGCGCCGACAAGATGATGGCTACTGATATTTGCGGCAATAATACTCCCGCCGATCATCCACCAGGGCAACTTATCTCCTGCCAAAAAATAGTCCCGTTTGGACGAGGAACTTTTCTTCGAGGCATATAATCCCAATACGACGATACCGACTATGTATACCGCAAAAATAATGATATCAATCCAATCTAATTTCATCGGTCAGTAATGTTTGAATTCCTAATTTCGTTTGTTCAATAAGTATCTCGAGACTACCCCGTTCGTAGGGACTCTGCCATACGGCATAGATATCTTTATCATAGCATTCCGCTGGCGCAAGGTAGCCTACATAACCGTTGGCTATATTGATAAAGACAATGGTATGGTTGGGATATTCAGCCCGTATAATCGACTGGTAACAAGAGTATGCTTCATTGGCCTGGGCCACCAAAATAGCATCTCCCATTTTCCACAGCCATACCGGAATGGTTGCTTCCCGCTGATCAGCAATGGTCTTGCGGGTATTGTATTTCCGCCAAAGGCGATCTTTCATAACCCGATCCGAACAGCTTTCATACTCCTTAAAAATAGCCTCAAGGCTCGGCAAGTTTTTGTATGGCACTTTTACAGTATGCACAAGCTGCTTGAATTCAGTCGATAATACCTGTTTCTGAAAGCTCCAGCAAGCCAAAGGTGCTCCTGAAATTAAGGCTTTGTCAAACGCCCAACGCTGAGCTGCATGATCCTCCTGGACCAAGGTTGCAAGCACCGCATAGCCCAACTGCCGACCATTTGCTTCTACCAAAGCCGGATCTTTGACGTATTGACGTTTGGGAGCAAGATCCCCCGATGCGCCCTGCAGAAACAAACAGGGAACTTTCAAGACCGCTTCCACCGTATGCCGCATTTCACCAACAAAATCCGGAGAAAGCAGTTCGTTTTCGTGGGCAAAACTCGTCGGATGACAGGCATAATTGCAGATCACCGCCTTTAATTTTTCGGTGTTATCGTAAACACGCCCAAGCAATAAGGTATGATCCGCTTCTTTTAAAGGGTTAAAGCCGATGAGATATTCGCCATTAATTTCCAGATCCCGATTACAGGCCAGATCGCATACCCCATAACTCCAATGTAAACTCCCTTCGAATAATCCATCCTTCGCCTGCTGGACACAGCTGATCGCCTGCGCTTTTAAGAATTCCAGATACGGTGGAATCAACTCACCTCCGGGCTGGTGTATATCCGTAGAACAGATACTGGGGCCAGCATGTGTATGTGAAAGTGTAAAGACCAGCTGTGATGCTGTCAGATTGAAATGATCGAGCAATGCAGAACGCAATACCCGTTCGTCTTCTGCATTTTTCCACCAACCCAGATCGGCTGTCAATATAATGGCAGGCGGGGAATCGACAGGCGCCATATAAAGGCAATGCATCAGCAAGGGCTGGTGCACAGCAACAGCTTGGTCAAAAGTAGCTGCCCCCCAATTGCGCGAATAGATCCCTAAGCTAGGCGTGATATTACATTGGCCAAGTCCAATTTTAGCCAGTAAACCACCTGTTGTTTCTTTTCTTGGATCCTTTTGTTCCATGATCTAAGGTCTAATTAATGAGAGGCCGCCATCCAGTACGATACTTGCCCCCGTCATCTGTCGGCAATTGTCGGAGCATATCCAAAGCACCTGTTTGGCTATTTCCTCCGCTTCGAGGATATCTCCCAGTGGTACTACTGCAGCGGCCTTTTTTTGGAGTGCGGCATCATTGGACCAAACCACTTTACTCAAGCCCGCGTTGACATAACCGGGTGCAATTTCGTTGACACGGATTCCATCAATAGCATATTCAAGCGCCATGGTTTGACAAAGCATCCGTAAGCCAGCTTTGGAAACGCTGTATGCCGGCAGGTTCTGGTGCACAGCATGCCCTGCCCAACTGCCCAAAAAGACAATATTCCCCCGGACACCAGTCGCTACAAATGATTTAGCACAGGCATTGGCCAGAAAAAAAGCACCGTCCAGATTGACTGCCATTTCGTTTTTCCAGGCTGCATTGCTGAGCTCCCGAAAGTTTTGAATCGTGACACAGGCCGCATTAGCAATACAGATCGCTATTGCCCCAAACTCCCGCTCTATACGATCAACCCAAAACTCCACCTGATAAGCATCCGTAACATCAACCTGATCGTAAAATAGATTGGTCTGAGATTCATCGAGCGAAGGCCACCGCTCTTTCGCAAGTGCTGGTGCAAAACGATCCGCAATACAGACAATTGCCTCCGCCGTCAGGAAAGCCTCGGCTATTGCCCTGCCAATATCACCAAGTCCACCACTGATCAAAACCACTTTGTTTTTATATTCTGCTCTCATATATATTTAAATCTACCAGTCCCCAACACTGCCATCTCTGTAAAATGTACGCTGTAAAATTTCTTGTTGGAACGGATGCTTTTTCACCTCCTCTTCATTGATTTCAATACCCAGACCAGCTCTTGTATTGGGGAAGACAATACGGCCTTTTTCTTGCACCGTAAATCCTTCACTGACGACATCTTGTCGCCATTCAACATCTTTGTGAACACTCTCACAGATAATGTACGAAGGTGTTGCGAAGCCCAACTCGATAGAGGCAGCTGTACTTACAGGTCCCTGTGGATTATGAGGCGCCATAGACACACGATAAGCATCCGCCAAAGCAGCTATTTTGCGGGCTTCAGATAATCCACCACAATGTGTAATATCAGGCTGAATAACACTTACCGCACGTTTTTCAAGCATATCCCGAAAAGCATGCACACCGATCAGGCGTTCGCCGGAAGCGATAGGTGTCGCTACTGCCCGTTGGATCAGGGCAATATCCTCCATGGTTTCGGGCCAGCATGGCTCCTCAAAAAAGTACAGACCATAAGGTTCTAGCGCTTTGGCAAATTGCATGCCCATGCGCGGACTAGGACGTGCATGGCAATCTACCATAATATCGATATCATCCCCCACGGCATCGCGCATTGCCTTTACACATGCTTCAGCATATTTAATCGGACGAAGCCCTTCCAGGGACATCGTTTCCGGAACAGCCATGGATTTAAAAGCCGTAAAACCTTCATCAACGGCCTTTAAGGCAAGATCGCCAAAACGTTTCGCGTCGTCAGGTGCAGTTTCGTAAAAATCTTCCATTCGGCCACCACCCAAATGACAATAGAGACGGATATAATCCCGTACTCGACCACCCCATAATTCATGACAGGGCACATTATGAATTTTACCTAAAATATCCCATAGGGCAATATCAATACCACTGATTGCCGTTCCGCGGACAATTCCGTTCCCATGCCAAAAATGCTGGCGGTACATCATCTGCCACAGATACTCAATGCGGCGTGGATCCTCGCCGACCAACAGCTGAGAAATATCTTTAATTGCACCAACGACACTTTGTGTATGCCACTCCAACGTCGCCTCACCCCAGCCCCAAAGTCCGGGCTGATCGGTTACAACTTTAACAAAAATCCAATTTCGCATGCGCGCATGGCATACAAAGGTTTCGATAGCGGTTATTTTCATAGTCAGGGTTACAAAGTTTTTATTACACGTGCTGTCGCTTCTAAGGTCCGGTCAATATCATCTTCTGTATGCGCAAAGGAAATACTTCCCTGCTTAATTGCAGCCGGGAAATTAAAGATTCCTTCTTTTATGAGATTTTTGCGGTAGCGGATATCCAATTCGAAATCATGATTATCCAGAATATCGTGAAAATTAAGTGGCGCATGATCCATAAAGTAAGTACAGAAAGCCGAGCCTTGACGAGCGACATAAAATGGTACACCTAATTTAGGAAATATTTCCTGATATCCCTGTTCCAAGCGTGCACCCAGATGTTCAACATGCTTATAGACCTGGTGCTCAGGACTAGAAAGTTTTTTCAATGTTGCAATTGCCGCAGCTGTTGTCAGCGGAAAAGCATTGAATGTTCCCGCAATCATGACCCGCTTGGTTTTATCCGGATCAACAAAATAATCCATGTACTTTTTCTTTCCTGCAATTACTCCCAAAGGATAACCATTCGCTACCGCTTTGCCAAAGGTGGAAAGATCTGGCTGAACACCACAAATGGATTGATAACCGCCTAAAGCATGTCTAAATCCAGTTTTTACCTCGTCAAAGATCAATAAGAAACCCTGCTCATCTGCAAGCTTACGAAGTCCTTCCAGATATCCCGCTTGCGGCTTAACGATACCTATATTCTGTAAAATAGGCTCCAATAAGATGCAGGCTACTGAATACTTCTGCAGTACATAACGAACACTATCCAAATCATTGTAATTGATAACATGCACCAGATCACTGTGGTTTTTGGGAACCCCGGCGCTCAGTGAGTCAAAGGGGTATTCACCGGGACTTTGATAAGATCCGATATCCGCTTTTTGGCTGATCACATTGCAGGCCACATCATTATGCCAACCATTGTATCCGCCCTGCATGACGATGATATGATCGCGTCCCGTCACCGCACGGGCGATCCGGATCGCATGATAAGTAGCCTCGGATCCCGTTGTCGTAATCTGCACACTCTCGGCATTGGGAACTGATGCACAAAATAGTTCCGCAAACTCCCCTTCCAATAAAGTAGGCCCCGCTCCCATCAGCAGCTGCTGCTCCTGAAGCGTCTTCAATACCGCAGCATTGACATCGGGATCATTATGACCAAGAAAGGAAGCTGCAAATCCAGCCTGATAATCGATATAACTATTTCCGTCGATATCCTCCACATGGCTACCTCTTCCCTTAACAAAGCAGATATTGGGGTCCGACTTCCTATTCAACGATACCACACCTCCTGGTATCCATTTTGCATTCTCGCGCAGTATTGCGGCTGATCTTTCGTTTTCTTGCATGCCTATTAAAAGTTTTGCTTTTATTATTTTTATAATTGGGATGACTGCTTTGTATCAAATGCGCGATACAGCAATCTTGTATTTAAATACACACTATTTTATGTATACCAAATTACAATATTTTTGTATACATTTAAAATAAATTTTAAAATAATTCAGATGAATATACTTATTGACGGTCTACACTTTCCGGAAGGCCCCGCCTTTGATCAGCAAGGCACGATATGGCTGGTAGAAAAAGAAGCCGGCAACCTAATCCGCTACAGGGACAACAAGTACGATCGCATACAGGTTGACGGGCATCCCAACGGAATTGCCGTTGCGCCAGACGGAACAATCTGGTTCTGCGATGCATTACAACACAGCATCCGCAGGTATAATCCCACCAACAACAGCTGCGATACACTCCTGAATGAACTCGACAACAAAGCATTAAAAATGCCCAATGACTTATGTTTTGACAGCAACGGAAATCTGTTATTTACCTGTCCGGGGAGCGAATTGACAGATGGAACAGGCTATATCTGCTGCCTAAGGACCAATGGCATGGCGCATGTCGTCCATCAGAACATGTACTATCCGAACGGACTAGCCTTTGCCCCCAACAGCAGCCAATTATATATTGCCGAAACAGGCAGTAAATGGATCTGGAAAATGAACTGGAATGCCTTATCATGTCAAATGGATTCCATTGAAAAATTTGCACTTGCAGGTGGACAGATCGGACCCGATGGGCTCGCATTTGATGAGGAAGGCAATTTATTTGTTGCCATATATGGCTCAGGGCACATCCTCGCACTGGATCAAAGCGGCATAGCCACTGAAAAAATTCAAACAGCAGGACAAAACCCTACCAACTGCGCTTTAGACCCATGCGGAACGATGGGACTGATTATTACAGAAGCAGAAAAGGGTCAATTACTCCAACTGAATCACACAAAAAAGGGGATATTATAATATATATCCCCTTGTCTTTTGTATATTCCAGCGAGACTTTACACAAGCTCCAAAGCTTCCTGCTCACCTCGATCGAGGTGATGCACCAACGTCTCATAAGCCTTGTTCCAATCATTCGCTTTTAATGCATCCACAATTGCACGATGCTCTTGTTCGGTATCCAGATAATCCTCCATCTGCCCCAGAATGGCACCTAATTTCATGTGAAATAAAGGAATATTGCTATTTTTATAAATAGCAATTAATCTGGAATTGCAAGTACCTTCGATAATACGTTCATGAAAGCGCACATCAGCCTCACAGGCTCCACCATAATACCCTTTGCTCACCATATCCGAAAAGTCATTGCAGATCAATTCCAAATCATCAATCAGTTCCTTATTCTTTTTTGAAAACAAAATCTTTAAAGCACCGACTTCAAGCAATTCACGCAGCTCACGGATATCCCGCACATCCTCGACGGTCATCTTTTTCACAAAACAACCTCCTTTTTCACCAAACTCCACCAGACTCTCTCCCGCCAAACGCATAAAGGCTTCGCGAACAGCTACCCTGCTTACAGCCAACTTATCAGCCCAGGCACTTTCAACCAACCGCGCCCCACCGGCGAGCTGACTTGATAAAATCTTCTTGCGGACTTCTAAATAAACTCTATTGGCAAGTGAATCCTCTTTCATATTGTATACAATTTTCTACAAAAATAAGAATACAAAATCATTTAAAAAATTTAAACAATATATTCCTTTACTAAAACGCCCCTTCACGGGCACCATACTGTCTCCCCGGTGACAAATAGAATAGTTCTGCCTTAGATTTCCAACTGGTCGTATGATTCCCTTTGAGGATATTTATATTAAAGCTACTATTTTTCGATGGATTTTTCACATTCCAGAAACCATCTTTCAAGCCCACAACAATCACTTCGTATTCCTGGCCAGCAGGAACAGCGATTTCAACCGCTTTATCGAGATACCGATCGGGTTTCGCAATAACGAGCACGCGATCTGCAATCCGTATCAGGTAATAATCTTCCTTTTCTTCATAACTCACCGGTAATTTTGCTTCGGCACTTTCCGCCATCTGAAAAACCGTCGCATAGCTCACCTGCGTACTTTTGGCTTTTGGGCTAACCAAAACCCGCGCACCCCGCGCCTCAGGCCAAGGCGATTTCACCTGATACAGGTCCCCAAATACAAAAGCCGTGGAATCACCAGCATAAACGTTCACCTCCCTATCGAATACCGCAGGCTTAAACATATCGACATAGGTCGTCCCGCCCACAGCTTTAAACTGATTATTCAAAACAAACCCTGCTCCATTAATGACCGGTTTATTCAGCGTATTAATCTGCCAGTAGGGCTGAAATTCGCTATTATTGGTTTTCAATTCATCCAATAACACAATAGCAGCAGGCACATCTTTTCGTTTCAGATTCAAAAACAGAAAACTCTTTGCATACGATTTCACTTTGGACGAATAGGCCGCAGTCAGGTCCGCATTAAAGTAACTGTAAGCCGGCTGGATAGGATCCGGACCAAATGCCGAAGCCCTAATTTCTCCGGTGTGGTACCAGGAGTCACCGAGCACCTCCGCTACGGTACGCGGAAAGCGCTGACTAAAGCGCGTCCCACCATCATTAGTTTTGGTCCGGAATAAAAGCGGTTCAGCAGGATCGCGAACCAATAGCATACTGTGCGCCGCGGAGCGCTTATTAAAATTAAAGTCATAAGGTGATCCATAAGAAAGATATAAACCCAGATCACCCACCTGAATACCATGATGATAAATCTGTAAGGCACCGGCATCCGCATGTTGATGATTTCCAAAATGATAACCGCCACCTTTTATCTCCGCAACGACATCCTTACTTGTCTTCTCCTCACTCCATCCTGTCCGGGCAACCATAGCCCCCAAAACAGGCCCAAAATCTTTGGTCAGCGGCAGCTTTGAGCGATCGAAATCCGCTTTGAGCTTCGGATCATTTAACAACAGAAACAGCACGGGATTATCAGGCAAACCACCCTGTTTCAAAAATTCGGCCTTGATCATTGCATTTCCCGAATAAGCGTAACAAAGAAGCATTGTCTGAGGGTTCTTCCAATAAAAATCATCACTGGAATTATATTTCACATTAAACATATCGCCATCACGCAGCATTTTCCCGTCGGGTGTACGCATGTACAACCAATAATAGGGCATATTCTTGATGTTATCATCAAATACGGGATAACCCAGCATACGATAATACAACCAGGCAGCATGCATCTCCCAGCCAAAACGATAACCACCATAGTCAACCCCCTGGTTGTGCCGTGGAGACTGATATTCAAACTTACGCATCGGCACAAGCTGCTCCAGCACGCTATAAGCAACATATTTATAGGGCTCAGGATCTTCATCATATACAGCCAAACTCCAGGACAGCATATCCCGGCAGATCTGCGCTTCATTACCATGGCCGTTTATAATACTTTCCAGTCCGTAAAATGGCGGCCACCCCACCTCCATATCCATGACCAACCGCTTAAAGTCTTTCCGCATCTGACTTTTAACAACGGCATCCATCAGTGGATAACACCAATCATAGACCAGCGCCCCTGTAT
>RCUH01001556.1_pt1 | contig 16471 bp, 11 predicted proteins | sample 2166191 | NCBI WGS metagenome assembly RCUH01 (sample SAMN09932848, study PRJNA488358) | compost metagenome | feature: garden; material: soil; isolation source: compost soil in an enriched community after 214 h of incubation | place: Germany: Experimental Botanical Garden Goettingen | collected...
CATCGGTTTAAACACAGGGTGTTTTTCCAATGTCCACTATAAGGGGTGCACTTCATTCCGGAGGGGGTTCGCTTATTAAATATAAGATTAGTTCACTTTCGTAATCCGGTTCTCGATCTTCGCATCAATGTCTTTGCCTGCGAATTTCGTTTTTACGTAATCGATAAATGCATCCAGATCCACAGCGCCAGCCTCACGGTTCGTGCCTTTAGTCAGAGTGGTATAGCCATCCCCGCCGGAAGCCATGAAGTCATTCACAACGATTGTGTAGTTGGCTGTATCTTGGAGGAGAGTACCGTCCGCTTTCTTGATCTCGGTGATCTTGGAGCCATCCGGCTTGCTGTCATCGTATTTGTAAGTCAGACCGGATACTTGACCGATACGGGTCTTCGCACCGCCCCATTGCTGGTTAAGCAGCTCCTTGATCTGTGCACCCGTAAGGGTCAGCTTCACCAGAGCGTTACCGAATGGTTCTACACCGAACATGTTGCCATATGTGATATTGCCTTGCGGCAGGTCATTACGGATACCGCCGGAGTTCATGAATCCGAAGTCGGCTTTCATGGCATCGCGCATGCTGTCAGCAATCAGATTGCCGAGCGCTGACTCGCCGGACGCATTTGTTGTGCGGGTAATTGCTGCCGCAGTCTTACCCACTGATGCGTTCAATACAGGAGCATTCTTCGCCTGATAGTCACTGACCATCTTTGTGATTTCCGCATCCGGTGTTATTCCTTCATGCTTCGTATCCACAATAGTTGCTTTCTTGCTGACAATGTTCTGCGAGGCACGGTCAATCTCCAGGTCGAAATCAGAGAAGGCAGTGCCATAAGAATAAGATTCTACGATCAGCTTGCCATCTACCACAGTGTTCAGACCGCCATGGTCATGTCCGCCCAGAATCACATCGACTTCGTCGTCCACACTGTTCGCGAGGTCTACCACTTCACCAGTCGGCGCATCCTTGGAGCCAGCGAATGGATCGTGAGCCAGAATGACGATCGATTTGATGCCTTGTGCCTTAAGTTCAGCTACGGCTTTGTTCACCGCTGTAGTCTGATCGGTAAAGGTAAGTCCTTTGATCCCAGCAGGGCTAACAATAGTAGGTGTAATGTTCGTAATTACCCCGATAAATCCGATTTTCACGCCGCCCACTTCTTTGACCGTGTACGCTGGAAGGAACGGTTTGCCGTCCGCATCAAGAACGTTCGCTACTACGTAAGGGAAGTTAGCACCCGCGAAGTCATGCCCGTCTTTCGGGTTCTTGCCGCCATGAATCAGGCGAAGTGCTTCTGCCGTACCCTTGTCAAATTCGTGGTTACCTACGGTACCCACCGCGAAGCCAAGACGGTTAAGGAAATCAATTGTAGGCTCGTCCTGCAGCAGAGCGGATACGGGTGAGCTTGCACCTACCGCATCGCCCGCATGGACAAGCAGGGTGTTCGGGTTCTTAGCTTTGTACTGCTTGAGATAGGCCGCCAGGTAATCTGCTCCTCCTACGGTGGAGATCACTTTACCTGAAGCGTCCTTGTTCTCTTTCTTGTAATCCAGCTGGCCATGGAAGTCATTAATCCCTAGCAGCTGTACGGAAATGTTCGTGATGAGTGTATCAATTACTTTAGCTGCTTCTGCACGGTTCGAAGTAGCAGCAGGCTCGAATTTGTTGCCGCTGCGGCCGTTCATCACACCGCGGTCAACAATTACGTTGATCTCAGTTTTGGACCAAGTGCTCACTTTAGCGCTGTCCGCAAACTTCGCTTCGGTGCTGACTTTGATCTTCTCACCGGCTTTAATATCCAGCGCATGCTTCGCCATCACAGCCATCTCTTCGCGTGTTACCGGTTTGTTTGGTTCAAAAGTCGTCTTGCTTGTTCCACTGATGAGTCCGTTCTCGTAAGCGGCAATGACCGCACCTGCGAACCAGCTCTTATCAGACACATCTTTGAATGTGGATTTTCCTTTTGCCTTCAGGTTCAGAGCTTTCACCAGCAGGTTAGCGAACTCTGCACGGGTTACGGAAGCGTTCGGGTCAAAGGTCGATGCAGTCTTGCCTGTCACAATCTGCTTGGAAGCCAGATCACGAATATAAGTGAAGGCCCAGTGTCCAGCAGGGACATCCTTGAAGATTGGCGCTTCAGGTGTTGGTGTTGGTGTTGGTGTAGAGGTGCCCGGTTGTTCAGGTGCCGGCGCCGGAGCAGCTGCCTTGCTCAGATCCAGCTTGAAGATGCCGAAGCCCTTATCATCTGTTTTGTTCGTGTACTGAATGTTGTTCGTCAGCTTCGCGTACTGCTCGGCTTTAGGAGACGAAGTGAAGGTCACATTAACATCCGCATTAATCGGTGCGATAGACCAGTTGTTGTCCGCTGTAGGATTGATTTCTTTGTTAGCGGAAATGTAGTTCATCAGAATTTGACGGTTCTCATCCGGGCTGTCGATGATGTACTTGCTTCCTTTGACGCCAGGGAAGTTACCGCCGCCGCTTGCGCGGTAGTTATTGGTAGCCACAATGAAGTCCTGATTCGGATCTACAGGCTTGCCTTGGTACTGCAGGTTCACGATCCGGCTGCTGCTGGCATCATTCACGGTACCGTCGATGTTGTACTTCGCTGGCTTGGTGACGTCGACTTGGTACGTAACTCCGTCAATTACATCGAAGTTATACACCTGGAAGCTAGGGTTCAGAAGCGGCTGCTCGTCCTTCTTGGAAGGATCGATCTGGTTGAACTTGCCTGCAGACATTTCAAGCCAATCCTTAACTACAGAACCTTTAACCATGATGGCTTTCAGGGTGTTGTCATACAGGTATAGGTCGCCGGCACTCTTAATCGCCAAAGGACCTTTTGCGATTTCAGTAAATTCTTCAGGGCCGTTACGTCCTGCCTTGAACGGGGCCCCTACAGGCAGAATCGGAGTCTTGGCATATGCCGGCAGGTTCTTCTTCACATAGTCTGCAACATAGTCTCTTTGCGCGTTAGTGACGATTTGAACCGAAGGGTCGTCCTGAACGAGTGCGAAATAGCTGTGGATTGGAGCCGTGGTGGAACCAATCGGGCTGTTCGCATAGGTCATAGTCGCTTCGTGATCAGGTTTAATGGCATCCACTACGGCCTGATCAGGCTCAGCGAGTGACTTTTTGTTCGCAGCATCATAGATTGCTTTGGTAGAGGACTGGGAGGAGGCCACTTTCCATACCCCGTCTTTCTTCTCCAAAGTCAAATCGATAATACCCAGGTTGCTCCCGCCGTATCCGGCCTGAACCGCAGGTACTCCGTTGATGGTCCCTTTGGTATTGTTAACTTCAGGAAGGACATTGCCTGCCGAGTCTTTGAACAGGGCATCCAAAGCTTTGTCCGTAGCTGCAGGGAACACCTTGTGAGTATGAGAGAAGGTAATGGCATCGATGCCAGGCACTTTACTCAGTGGGAGGATAACATCCTCATCTTTCACATAAGGCCTCGCTTTGCTGTTGAAGCCGGTATGAGCCATAGCGATGACGATATCGGCGCCCGCTTTTCTCATCTCAGGAACAAACTTCTCAGCCGTAGCTACAATATCTTTAGTGATGACCTTGCCTTCGAGATTGGCTTTGTCCCATTCTGTGATCTGGGGGGTGACAAGGCCGAGTACACCGATCTTAACGGTCTGATCCTGACCAGCCTCATCTTTATAAGTCTTGGTGAGAATTTCGTAAGGCTTGAAGCGGTTGACGTCATTATCAGGGTTGTTGTCTTTATCATCTTTGTAGACGTTCGCGTTGATATAAGGGAAGCTTGCCTTCTTCACCACTTGATCCAGGAAGTCCAGACCATAGTTGAATTCGTGGTTACCGAGTGTGGCCACATCATAGCCCATCAGGTTCATGGCTTTATAGACAGCATGAGTCTGATCCGGCTTAACAGGGTTCACAAGAGCTTCATATGTACCCAGGGGTGTACCTTGAATTAAGTCACCGTTATCGACGAGCAGGGTGTTGGGCTCCTCTTTGCGGGCTTCTTTCACTAGGGTTGCCGTTCTCGCCAAGCCTACGGTTGGCGCTGCAGCACTCTTGTAATAGTCATAGGACATCAGGTTGGTATGAACATCCGTCGTCTCCATGATTCTAAGCTTTAATGGAGAATTTGTTGCTGCTGCGGCATCCGCAGATGCGAGCACACCGTGGAAAGGCAGTGCAAGCAAGCTTAGAGCCAAGGAAGATGTAACTACTTTGCTAAGTTGTTTTTTTAACCCCTTGTTCACGTAATTCTTCATCCCTCTCATTGAGTAGTCTATGAATCTATTTATTCCATGTACACCCATATAATAATGGAGATTTATTAAAAGAGATACAGATTTTGTACAATTTTTTCATCAGAATGTAAAATTATTGAACGAGGGTTAATTCCAAGTTGTGGAAACAAAGCTCTGCGTGTAGATTTTATAGATTAGGAGTTAAATGGAAGTAAATTGTAAACGTTTGGTAATTCGGTTCTGTAGTGAGTATACATATCTATTACCTTCTTCTTGACCTTCTCTAATCTTTTGTCGAACGACTCTTCCTTTTTGAGCAAAGCCCAAGTGAGTGGGTGTTCTGTGAGATGCTCCAACGAAGGGAATGTTGCTCCCCTCGCTGTGGTTTCCGCATTTATCGAAATAGTCCTGGCGGTGTAAATCTGGAATCAAAGCCGACCAAGCCGCCGCTTGTCCGCAATTTTTCCGTTCGCTATGCTACTTTCGGTACGACCGGGCCTATAATCTTTCAAAAACGACACAAAGCAGTCGCTCCGAAAGGGCGATTGCTTTGTGTTTGGTAAGCCTAGACTAAGCTTAGAATAAGATTGGATCTTATTTCTGCTCCTTTTCCTTGTCACCGCCGAATTGAACGCCCAGATGGCCGTTATGACCCCCCAGGTTCCCTCCAATGTCAAAACCTACGCCTTTGCCGCCGCCTAAATGGGCGTCACTGTGGATGCCTACGCCATGATTGCCGCCCACCTTGCCGCCCACGTCATAGCCGACACCTTTGCCGATGCCAAGGTGTCCGCCGGCGTGCGCGCCAATTCCGTGCTTGCCGCCCACATTGGCTCCGGCATCAAAGCCGAAGCCCTGCTTCAGGCTTAAGTCTGCGCCTGCATGAGCGCCCACCCCATAGGTGCTTCCGCCCAGATGTCCCTTGGCATGGGCGCCAATTCCTTGAAGGCCGAGGTGGCCCTCGCCCTGAAGACCGAGCCCGTGGTTGCCGCCAATCTTGGCCCCCGTGTCGACTTGAAGCCCCTGCCCGCCGCCGAGGCTGGCATCGGCATGGACGCCCACGCCATAACCGCTGCCGCCCAAGTGGCCACCAGCCTTGAACCCTGCTCCCTGCCCGCCGCCGAGGTGCCCGGCGGTCTGCATACCAACCCCATGCTCACCGCCAAGGCTTCCCGCCGCATCGAAGACGAGCCCTTGGCCGCCTCCAATTTGGGCATCAGCATGGGCATCAAGCCCGTATTTGCCGCCATACTGGGCTTTGGACTGAAGGTTCAGCTCGAAATCTCTTGGTTTGGTCTCCAGGCCTTCATTTCTACCGTGGTGCTGTCCGCCCCCATGATGGTGTCCGAACCCGCCTCCGTGGTGAAATCCGGGGTATCCTCCGCCAGGGAAATACCCGGGATAGGGATAACCGAAATAGGGAGGATACGTAGGATAAGGGTAGGGATATACATAGGGGTAAGGATAAGGATAAAGATAAGGATTAGGGTAGGAATACGGATAAATGGAGCGGTAATTCGGATATCTATTAGGGAAATACGGCGGATACGTCATCTGAACATCCAGGTCGGTACTCACGTCTCTTGTCATACAGGAACCCTCCAATAATATTGATGATGTAGCCTATTCACAAATGAGCTGAAATGACACCCGCCTAGAGAACAGAACTCTCAATTTGATATAGTGGGATACCTTGATTGAATGATGACCCTAAATCGGATACCATGCTGTATAGGACTAGATCAGTTAAGGAGCTGGGTAGCGAGTGGAAGTATCAGAGCAGCAGGTTGCAGAGTGGATGGTTCAGGAGATTAGACAGAGGGGCATCCTGCATCAAGAAGAAGCGATAGAATATGTCAGAAGTCATTTCGGGGAACAGTATGTATTTATAAATGAGAACGGCAATGCCTCGCTGTCCAAGGAAGTGAAGAAGGCGTTCCGCAAGCTGCATGGCGGCCGGGTAGCCTGGGACCGGGACGGGTTCTTCTGGGCATGGACCTAAGACTCCAGGGACAGCACCAAGTGAAGGAGAGAAGAAGAAGTTATGGCGAGTCAGAAATATTATGTAGTGTGGGAAGGCAGTACCCCTGGGGTGTATGCAACGTGGGCGGAGTGTAAGGCTCAGGTTGATGCCTACAAGGATGCCAAGTATAAATCCTATCCTTCCAAGGCAGAAGCCGAGAAGGCTTACCGGGAAGGCTGGAAGAAGCACTGGGGCAAGTCTGCACCGTCTGCGGGAGGAAGCCAAAGCCGGGGCACACAGAAGGCTGCAGGATCGGCAGGTGCTGCAGCAGCCAGGGAACAAATTGACTATGACAGCATATCTGTTGATGTGGGAACCAAGGGGAATCCCGGGCCGATCGAGTATCGGGGGGTGAGCACACGAACAGGAGAAGTGATCTTTGAACGGGGTCCAATTCCAAATGGGACGAACAATCTGGGAGAATTTCTTGCGATTGTCCATTCTCTGGCCTACTTGAAGCAGAAGGGCAGTAAGATGACGGTGTATAGTGACTCAAGAACTGCTCTCAAATGGGTCCGCGAGAAACAGGTCGCTACGACACTTGCGCGAAATGAATCGACCCGCGAAGTCTGGGATCTGGTGGACCGCGCGGTGGCCTGGCTGAAATCGAACAGCTATGATAACAAGCTGCTCAAGTGGGAGACCCAGGAGTGGGGCGAGATTAAGGCAGACTACGGACGCAAGTAAAGCTTGCCCGGGCACAAGAGAGCTCAGGTTCCTTTTGGGAACCTGAGCTCTTTTTAACTTGGATCTTCCGGTTCGGAGCTTAACCAGCCTTGAATAGCTGGTGGCCGTAATCCCAGCGGTCAGATTGGGTCCGAAGTGGATGAGGTTGATAAGGCATGCCCTCTGGCACTCAGGCACGGAGTAGACACAGTATGAACTAGGGTCCGAATTGACCAACCAATGTGGATTTGATAATATGGAAAATGAATAAAACGTTTTGTTTTCTTAGTTTTCTAGTTCTATTTTTATTTAAGGAGTGGGGTCTTGACTAAATCTCTTAAGTTCGTAATGTGGCTGACTGATGTTGGTTTTATATGTTATTGGTCGGCGACTCTGCTGAATCTCCTGCCGGAGGAATATAAATATCAGGACTATCAGAACGACCTGCTCGTGGCCTGGAATTTATCTTTTATTCCTCTGGACCTGTGTATCTCCCTTACGGGCCTGCTCAGTATTTACTTCTACCGCAGGAAGAGAACCGAGGCGGACGGTGTCATACTAGCAATAATTTCGTTGAGTTTAACGTTCTGTTCGGGACTTCAGGCAATTGCATTTTGGGGGATTAGAGGGGATTTTGATCTTCTGTGGTGGGTGCCCAACCTCTTCCTAATGATCTATCCACTCGTGTACCTCCCAGGCTTAATCCGTGGCGGGAAGAATCATCTGCATCCCATTCAACTTTGAAGGAGTTAGAGCGATGAAAGATCAAATTGCCGAAGCCGCAGGCCGTGAAATAATGCAGCGGGGACTTCGGTTCTCCATCCGGGACTTGGCCGGGCGGCTCGGCATAAGCACCAAGACCGTATATCAATATTTTGAGTCCAAAGAAATGATTATTCAGTTCCTTGTCGAGCAATCGGTGTCGGATATGAAGCAGAAGGAACAGCTGCTGATGGAGGACCATACACTTGGGGCTCATGAACGGCTGAGTCAGGCGCTTATCGTGCTTCCCCAGGCTTTTGCTTTTACGAGTATGCATGTGCTTGAGGAGCTTAAGCGACATTATCCGAATCAGTGGAGAATCGTAGACGACTATTTGAACCAGGGATGGGATAATATCCGGGTTTTATTCCGCGAAGGCATGGAGCGGGGGGAACTGCGCCCCTTTGACCCGGAACTGTTCATTCAGACTTATGTAGGCGGCATGTATCAGATTATGGAGAACAAGAGCAGTGGAGGGCAGCTGCTGCAGCAAGCATTATCCGGCATGGTGGAACTGCTGCTTACAGGGATATATAACCGGGGAATCTCAGCTCAGGAGGGGACAAGATGAAGGCATATCTATTTCTTGCAGGAGCCATTGTTAGCGAGCTAGTGGGAACCTCTTTGCTCAAAGGGTCGGCTGGATTTACAAAGCTGCTTCCTTCTATAGGCACGATCATTTTCTTCGGGGCAGCCTTTTATCTGCTCTCATTATCCCTGCAGACCATTCCGCTTGGCATTGCTTATGCCATTTGGTCAGGAGTAGGAACCGCGATTACAGCCATTATTGGCATTGCGCTTTGGAAGGAAACTGTGAGTGTATATACGGTTCTGGGTATTCTTCTGATTATTGCAGGAGTCATCGTGCTTAATTTGAAGCGCGCGGCTTAGAGCGTTACGAATCTTGGAAAATTAACGTTATTCAGAGGAACACCAATGGCAAAAACAAACAAAGACACCTCGCGGTGTCTTTGCTGCTTTCACTCTCTTGAAATCTATTTGAATTTGTTTATATAACTATCAAACTCTGTGCTGAACTGGGAGATTAATTTGCGTCCCGAAGTAAGCTTGGCGTTGGCCTGCTTGACCAGCTTGGAGTCGATTTTGGTAGAATACAGGGCCTTCTTCATAATCGTCATCCCTTCGAGTTGAAGAGACGCGCCTTTGATATAAATTCCGTTCAGTCTTGCCAGTTCCTTGTTCGGCGTCTTGACGGCTTTAAGCCCGGAGATGAACTTCGTATAGTTAGGTATTATCGTATTGGCGAAGGCCAGATAAGCTTCCTTGCGGTTCTTGCTTGTTAAATAGCTGTATTTATTAGACGTATCAATGGCTTTGTTCTCATATGGAGCAAGCTTCTGCATGATAGCCGCATAATCCTTGATCTGCCCGATAGCCGGGTCTTCCTGCGGCTCTGTCACATTGAATGGAATACTGATAGGTTCATAGCCATATACAGTGATAACTACATTAGCACTGCCTGGACCTTCCGCATATACATCAATAATGCCGAATCCATCCTCGGTGCTGACCACAGACGGGTTATCTGAAGTGGAATTGACATCAATGGATAGAATGCCATCTGCGCATTTGTAATGGATGGTTGTGCCCACTTTATAAGGGTCATTGGATACAACCAGGTCATGGGTGTCTACCTGGAACGTGCACACGTCGTCAGTCAGCGGCTTAACTTCTGCAGCAGCACTTACCGACGGAAAAGCCAGCACGGCAATTAGAATTGTGGCGAACAGCCACCGGGTGAATCGATAGGTCTTCATTTTAATAAAATCCTCCATACTCTGTAATGAATTTTTATGTACATTGTTATTATCGGGAAATTAGTCAGGTCTTTCCAGGAAATAATTTACTGTTATCTACATAAGCATTCTATAATTGAAAAATAGCAAAAAAATTTCCCTCTATAGGAAACTTTTAACATGATCCCCGCGTCCAATATAAGCGAACAGGCAATTTTAGGCTTGATAGAGGAGGATACTATGAAAAGAGTCGTTTCCCTGCTTACGATTATTGCTTTAATTTCTTCATTATCATGGCAAACGCAGGCTAGTGCAGCTTCACCTATTCGTATCTATATGAACGGGATCAAACTAGCCGCAGACCAGGCGCCAATTGAGAAACAGGGACGCGTTCTGCTTCCGCTCCGGGCTATTTTTGAAGCGCTGGATGCAACGGTGGACTGGAATGCCAAGACGAGCATGATTACAGCCAAGAAGGGGAGCACCACGGTCACCCTCAAGATGGGCTCCAAGTCAGCAACCATTAATAACCAGAAGGTTACCTTGGATGTTCCTGCCCAGGAGGTAAAGGGACGTACGCTGGTTCCGGTAAGGTTCGTCAGCACGGCACTGGGAGCCGATGTGGAATGGAAAGCCTCTACCCGCAGCGTGTATATTAACAATTCGGATACCACACCTGATCCTGAACCGTCCGGGCTGAGTCCGGTAGCTTACGTCACTCCGCGGATTATAAGTCAATATGGGGATGGCCGGGATTTGAATGTCAGCTTCTCCAAATCAGCCAATGAATCCTTGGTGAATCAATATCGTGTACTCGTTGTCAAAACAAGCAGATCAAGTGGATTCAGCGAGACTGCAGCTCGGCAAGTATCCTCAGCGAACTATACAGCTGTAGGGCTTCAAGGATCAGACCGTTCTGTGAATCTATCCTCGCAGACCCGGGATACGGATGGAGAAGTGCTTCGCTCCGGTCTATCCTATAACGTGTATGTTCTAACGGTCGGGAATAATGGCCAAAGCGTTCTCTCTAATGCATCCACGCCTGTAACGTTAGGGTCAAATATAGCGGCGACCTCTGTTAAAGGTACGGACATTGCCGATTACGGGGACGGACGGGACTTGTCTGTCAGCTTCACCAAAGCACAGAATGAGTCCAATATTGCGAATTACCGGGTCTTTGTCGTGAAGACCAAGGACGTGAACAGCTTCAGTCTATCCGCGGCAAGCGGTGCGGCGGCATCGAATTATACTACGGTGAACAAGACTGGCGCTTCAAGTCTTAGCGTTACACTCGGCTCCTCGGCAAGAGATACCTCCGGTGAGTATATCAAGAATGGAGTCTCTTATACGATTTATGTACTATCGGTAAGCAGCAACTCAAGTGTCGCTTCCAATCAATTATCTGCGGGTTCGTCAGCGATCACTTTAAGCAGCGGTACAGTCACGGCTCCGTATATTACGGCCGTAAGTGACGTCAGTGACTATAGCGATGGGCGTGACGTGAGGATCAGCTTCAACAAGGTCTCCGATGAGTCCCGAATCAGTGGATACCGGGTATTTGCGGTTAGAGAGCAGAACGCTTCCAGCTTCACCCTGTCTTCCGCTAATGCTCTGTCCAGCAGCTATTACACCACAATTAACAAAAGCGGCTACAATATCAGCCAGATACTGAATTCGAATTCCAGAGATGTGAATGGTTCTCTTCTCACGAGTGGAGTAGCCTACCGTTTCTTCGTTATGGCCGTAGGCACAGGCAGTTACTCGGGTACGAATACCCTTTCTTCGATGTCCTCATCTCTGACCTTATGGAATAACACTAACGTGAACGCCGTGACGAACTTGGGCGTTAGTGATGTGACGGATTATAACGATGGCCGCGACCTGAGAGTATCCTTTACCCGGGCGAGCAATGAGTCTAATATCAGCCATTACCGCATCTTTGTCGTCAGAAGCAGCAATGCAGGCAGCTTTGGCCTCTCTACGGCGAATAACTTGTCCAGCACTTATTACACTTATGTAAGCAAGACCGGTTATAACATCAGCCAGGTGCTGCCAAGTGATGCCAGAGATGTTGACGGATATCCGATTCGCAACGGCATAAGTTACCGCGTCTTTGTCCTCTCTGTAGGAAGCGGCGGTTACGCGGGTAGTAATGCTCTATCCAGCTATTCCTCTGCCATTATTTTAAATGACAATATAGATGTCAGCGCCGTAACGGGTGTCAGTGCAGCTGATGTGAACAACAATAATAACGGCACAGATTTAAGGGTTAACTTTAATAGAATTAGTGATGAATCCACGATTTCACAGTACCGTATCTTTGTCGTGAACAATGCCTCTGCAGGTAGTTTTAACCTGTCTAGTGCGCTGTCCAGCAGCTACTACACCTTGGTGAACAAGACAGGGTCTAACCTTAGTCAGATTCTGGCTTCCGGGGCCAGAGATACGAACGGGAATTTGATTCAAAATGGAGTAGCTTACCGGATCTTTGTTCTCTCGGTGGGCGGAGGCTACTATGCCGGAAGTAACGCTCTATCCTCAGCTTCTGCTGTAATTACGCTGGCTAATACAAGCAGCGTTGGGGCGGCAACGGACGTTACTGCAACGGATATCAAGGATTATGGGGATGCTCGTGATCTAAGGGTTACTTTCAGCAAAGCACCTGATGAGACAGCGATCACGGAATATCGCATTTTTGTAGTAAAGAGCCAATATGCCGATAACTTTACGAAAACTGAGGCAACTATTAATACCAACTTCACTTCTGTGAGTAAGACGGGGGCTGCAATTACTAAGGATCTTGCCTCCGGTGCCAAGGACACGGACGGGAATACCATTCGCAGCGGTATAAGCTACAAAGTATTTGTCCTTTCATTGGGAACCGGATCGAGCGCGCTCTCTGCCAGCTCCCAGCCTGTTACACTAAAAGACACCTCCAAGGTTGAACCTGCAACCAACGTCACGGCTGCCGTGAAGAAGGATGGAGCAGGGAAGGCAACAGGGATTGCTGTAACCTTCGATCTCTCCGCGACGTCATCGAATGTCAAGGAATATAGGGTCTTTGTAGTTCCTTCAGGTTCAGGGACGTTCGACTTAGCGAAAGCGGGCGACAACCCGAACTTTACGAAGAGCAGCAGTGGGCAATTAATGATTCCGATCTCTTCAAGTGATACAACAGACAATCCTATCTCTACAGGGAAATATAAGGTGTACGTTCTGGCGGTTTCCTCACTCCAGGGCATTCCTAATGCTCTATCCGCTCCGTCAGCCGAGATAACGATAGAGGATCCTCCGGCAGTGGAGCCGGTATCAGTTCAGGCTGTAACCAGTGTTAAGGCTGCCTTGGATCAGTCGAAACCCAAGCAGATTGCTGTGACCTATGCGGAGCCTGACGATAACAATATTGCATCGTACACAGTAGCTCTTGTCCCTGAGAGTGAGACCAATGTGACGGCTACAAACTTGGTATCTAAATCAATAGTAAACCAGAACGTGAACACGGGAGCCGCTGCTGTACTGGATGCAGCTGCAGTCTCTGAAGGAAACTACAAAGTGTATGTTCTGTCCAAGGCGAATGGTACGACCGCTACGGTGGACGCCCTTTCAGCGCCTTCTTCCAGCATTTCAATTGGGCAATAATTCGCTTAGAGGCTGCCTCAGCATTCGTGCTGGAGCAGCCTCTTGTTATTGCCCGTCTCTACGTGTGATCTGAGGCCCTGAGCCTCGCTAGACGAGCGGCCTCAGATGTTACTTGCATTCGGGCCCTAGACTTTGGTCTAGGAAGAATCTTCCCTCAAGATGGAGGTTAAAAATTTCCATCCGTGTTATCCTGATAACAGATCAAAACGGTTAGAGGAGTGTTACATAATATGAATACAAAGTCGATTTTCGGACCTGTCTTTATTCTGCTGGGAACGTACTTATTTCTAAATAAGACGGGTTCAATGGGGCCGGGAACTATTTTTGAATACTTTTGGCCGACCCTGTTTGTCATTCCGCTTGGCCTCTTGATGCATTGGCTGTACTTCTCCATGACGGGCCGCAGAGGCGTAGGTCTGCTCGTTCCGGGAGGAATTCTATTCACGGTGGGACTGGTGTGTCAGCTGGCTACGTTGTTTGACAGCTGGGGTACGATGTGGCCGGGCTTCATTCTGGCCCCTGCGGTAGGTTTGTTCGAGCTCTACTGGTTCGGCAGCCGCAACAAATGGCTGCTCATTCCGATTAACATTCTTACTGTGATTTCGATTCTGTTCTTCGCGGTATTCTCCATCGGCTCTATGTTGAGCCATATGGTGCTAGGTCAGCCGCTGATGGCTTTTGTGCTTATCCTGGCTGGGGCTGTTCTGATGATGTCTCCGAAGAAGAAGAGGGAATTTTAATCAAGGCCATAACGCCCGGGTGTCTCACTTGAGACCCGGGCGTTATTTTGTGAGGAGAGCAGCGGCTGGATGTTAAAGTTTCGTAATGGAGGGGTTATGCCCATTTCAGGTAGGGCGTTCGGATTAGGCAAACCGTGTGCCTGCTGCTATTGGACTATACTCATACAGCAGTCAATCAGGTATGCTAAATACAAATTGCCAAAATTGGCATATTTCCTCAAAAGGAGTGTTCCCATGAAGAAGAAATGGATTGCAGCCGGTGCCGCTGCTGCTTTATTATTGAGCACCTCTGCCGGTGTATATGCAGGCGCGAATCTGCAGCAGATCAAAGCTTTCCTCGATCCGTCCATCAAATTTCAGGTTAATGGAAAGCCGTTTCAACCTCAGAATGACAAAGGGGCAGCCTTGGCACCCATCACGTACAATGGAAGTACATACCTGCCTGTACGTGCCATTTCTAATGCTCTCGGCGTAGCGATTGACTATAATGGCCAGTCAAATACGATCTTCCTGGGCGAGAAAATTGAAGGTGTACCGATTGCCGATAGTGCTGGCGGAGATTTTCGGACTAAGGATCCCCAGTTAACCACGTATAATGGCAAAGACTATAAATATGTATTCTTCAATAATGCTTCAGGCAGACGCTCCAGCGGATTCATGCTGTATCCTAAAGGAAAGTACCAGAAGCTGTATCTGCAAACAGCGGCTGTCGGCAAGGATATTGAGAGGTTCTTTGTTAGTGACAGCGATACAGATACGACGCTGAAGAGTGATAAGATTAATGTAGCCGATGGAATGAAGACGTACGAGATCGATATCAGCGGACTTCAGACTCTATACGTTCATGCAGATCTCCAGGAAGGCGGGAACTGGTTCGTTCCGCTGACGACTTCCTACTATAAGTAAGCAGAAGAATACATACAAGCTGAAGCCAAGAGTTCTTTGGGCTTCAGCTTGTTTTGGTTTGATCGTACCCTAAATATTTCATGCAAACGATCCACCGTATCTTTTTAAATACAAACCCAAAAAAAACAAACCTTTCTTCTTAAATCCCCAACTTGTTGGAAGCGCTATTATCCCTAATAATTAACTTATACTTTTAAATAACAGGGGGCTACAAAATGGTACAAAAACCGTTAAGAAAGACGCTTTCCATTCTTATGGCTGGTGCGCTGACACTCAGCTTAGCCGCATGTGGAAGCGGAGCTAAGTCCGACTCCGGCACAGATAGTAACAACGCATCCTCAGGCGGAGACAAACCAAGCGACAAAAAAGTCACCATTACCTTCCAAAACATTTATCCAGATCCGACGACCCCATCTTATAAAATGGTTCATACGCTCGTAGATGAGTATGAGAAAGCGAACCCGAACATTCACATTGAACTCGACACCTTGAACACAGACCAGCAGAAGATGAAGCTGAAGACACAGGCCGCTTCCAAGGAAGTTCCAGACATCACAATTGTTAACCCATCCGCACAAATGAAGCCGTTCGTGGATGCCAAATTGCTGGCGCCGCTGAATGATGTAATTGACAAGAACGGATTGAAAGACACTTACCAGTCCGGGCTCCTCGACAACTACAGCTTCGATGGCAATGTGTATGCGCTGCCAGACGGTAACAATATTGAAGTTGTGTATTACAACAAAGACCTGTTCAAGCAAGCAGGTATCGAGAAAGTTCCTACTACGTTTGATGAGTTTCTGGCCGACGTGAAGGCGCTCAAGGCTAAAGGAATTACACCGCTCGCCATCGGAGAGAAAGATTCCTGGACTGGTTCCTTCTTGTTCATGAATATGCTGCTTCGTACGAATGGCGGCCCTGGCTTCCTGAAAGATGTAGTGGATGGCAAGAAGAAATTTGATGATCCTGCTTTTATTGAAGCTGTTGACCGCTTCCAGGATCTCGTTCAAGCTGGCGCATTCCCTGACGGAGCAACCTCGATTGATGCCAATGCTGGCGGTAACATTTTCAAATCCGGTAAAGCCGCAATGTGGGTAATCGGAACTTGGGAGACAGGTGCAATTGACGCTTCTTCTGTAGCCGGTAAAGTAGGGGCATTCCAGTTCCCGACGATTAACGGTAAAGGCAATCTTAACGATTTCATGCTCGCACCAGGTAGTGGATTCGCCATTTCAGCGAACAGCGAGCATTTGCAGGAGACCAAGGATTTCCTCAATTACTTTGCACTTAATCTGCCTAAAAAACAATTTGAATACAAGAACGCTGTAGGTCTTGGACAAAAAGTAGAAGGTGACCTGAAATCCGCAGGTTACTCTGATCTTGCAATTGAAGTGGCAGGTCTGTTCAACAATATTAAGGGCGGCGATCTGGCCTTTGATAACACGATGAATCCTGCAACCGCACAGGTTCACCTGAGCAGCATTCAGAACCTGTTCGTTCAAAAAGCAGATTCCAAACAAGTGGCCGAAGAGCACCAGGCTGCATTTGAAGCGAACAAATAATTAGTAGGTATCAAGCGGTGCGAAGTGGCCAAGTGCTTCTTCGCACCGAGTTTTTAATCATAGGGGGCGGAAGTCGTGAATGTGTTGAAAGTGCCCGGACGTACTATTGCCGTCTTCGTACTGCCTTGTCTGCTGCTGTATGTATGTCTGGTGTTTGTCCCGATCCTTGTATCGTTCTATACCGGACTC
>RCUH01001568.1_pt1 | contig 16370 bp, 14 predicted proteins | sample 2166191 | NCBI WGS metagenome assembly RCUH01 (sample SAMN09932848, study PRJNA488358) | compost metagenome | feature: garden; material: soil; isolation source: compost soil in an enriched community after 214 h of incubation | place: Germany: Experimental Botanical Garden Goettingen | collected...
ATCACGACGCTCATGGACATCATCACCATGAAGAAGGTTTTATTTCTAAATATATCTTTAGTCAAGACCATAAAATGATTGGAAAGCAGTTCTTGTTGACTGCTGTATTTATGGGGGTAGTAGCTATGCTATTGTCTATCTTGTTCCGTATTCAGTTGGCTTGGCCGGGTGAGCAATCGGATTTCCTTTCGTTTTTCTTGGGTGAAACCTGGGCTCCGGGAGGAGTAATGAAAGAAAGTATGTACTTAGGATTGGTAACGATCCACGGTACGATCATGGTATTCTTCCTTTTGACAGGTGGATTATCCGGAACCTTCTCCAACTTACTTATTCCGTTGCAGATCGGTGCGCGTGATATGGCTTCGGGATTGTTGAACATGTTATCTTACTGGATGTTCCTTGCATCTTCTTTGATCATGTTGTGTTCTTTGTTCATCGAAACAGGACCTGCATCTTCCGGATGGACAATTTATCCTCCGCTATCTGCACTTCCTCAAGCAATTGAAGGTTCAGGTTTAGGAATGACTATGTGGTTGGTATCCATGACTATTTTCATCGCTTCCTCTTTGTTGGGATCTTTGAACTACATCGTTACGATCTTCAACTTGCGTACAAAAGGAATGAAAATGACTCGTATGCCATTGACCATTTGGGCGTTCTTCATTACTGCAATCTTAGGGGTTCTATCTTTCCCGGTTTTATTATCAGCAGCATTGTTATTGATGATGGACCGTTTGGCAGGAACTTCATTCTACCTTTCGGATATCATTGTAGGATCTGAAATGTTGGAAAACCACGGTGGATCTCCATTATTGTACCAACACTTATTCTGGTTCTTAGGTCACCCGGAGGTATACATCGTATTGTTACCGGCACTTGGTTTGACATCAGAGGTTATTTCTACCAACTCACGTAAGCCGATCTTCGGTTACCGTGCAATGATCGGATCTATCCTTGCGATCGGTTTCTTATCCTTTATCGTTTGGGGTCACCACATGTTCATCACCGGTATGAACCCATTCATCGGTTCGGTATTCGTATTTACAACCTTGTTGATTGCGATCCCTTCAGCGGTAAAAGTATTTAACTACATTACAACAATCTGGAGAGGTTCGAATATTTACACTCCTGCCATGTTGTTCTCCGTAGGATTGGTTTCTACATTCATCACAGGTGGTGTTACAGGTATTATCTTAGCTGACTCTGCTTTGGATATCGCGGTTCACGATACGTATTTCGTTGTTGCTCACTTCCACATTGTAATGGGTATGTCAGCAGTATTCGGAATGTTTGCCGGAGTTTACCACTGGTTCCCTAAAATGTACGGACGTATGTTGAACACACGTTTAGGATACGCTCACTTCTGGGTAACTATCGTTGGAGCTTACGGGGTATTCTTCCCGATGCACTTCGTTGGATTGGCAGGAGCACCTCGTCGTTATTATGATTATTCTGTATACGGTGAGTTCGATCAGCCTACATTTGACATGATCATGGACTTGAACGTAATCATTACCGTGTTTGCAATCATCGCAGCATTCGGTCAGTTGATTTTCCTGTTCAACTTCTTCTACAGTATTTACAGAGGTCCTAAGGCTGTTCAAAACCCTTGGAAATCGAATACCTTGGAGTGGACAACTCCGGTTGAGCATGTTCACGGTAACTGGCCTGGAGCAATTCCGGAAGTTCACCGTTGGCCATACGATTACTCTAAGCCGGGTGCAGTAGAGGATTTCATTCCTCAAACTGTTCCTTTAGCTGAAGGAGAAGAAGGAGATCACTAAAAACTCTTTATAAATTAGAAGGCGGTTCGAAAGAATCGCCTTTTTTGGTTATAACCACATAGCAACATAGTCCACATAGGGCTTATTATATACTCTACTTGGCATGAATTATATCAACTTATGACTATGTGATCTATGTATCTATGTGGTTTAAAGGTTGTATTTTTGTAAGAGCATGGAGGAATCATTCGACTATAGATCAGAATCATCAAATCCTGAGAAGGAATACGATAAAGTATTGCGCCCGAAATTATTGAATGATTTTGCAGGGCAGCCACAGGTAGTTGAAAACCTGGAGATCTTTGTTCAGGCTGCCGTTAAAAGAGACGAACCGTTGGATCACGTTCTTTTACATGGACCTCCAGGATTAGGGAAAACCACCCTGGCAAACATCATTGCAAACGAATTAAAAGTCGGATTCAAAGTAACCAGTGGTCCGGTTCTGGATAAACCCGGAGATCTTGCCGGACTTTTGACCAACCTGAGTAGAGGCGATGTATTGTTCATTGACGAGATTCACCGTTTGAGCCCGGTTGTGGAAGAATACCTTTATTCTGCTATGGAAGATTACTGCATTGACATCCTGATCGATTCAGGAGCGAATGCAAGGACCGTTCAGATCAGTTTGAACCCTTTTACTCTAATTGGTGCTACAACGCGTTCAGGATTGCTTACAGCACCTCTGAGAGCCCGTTTTGGAATCAACTCCCGTTTGGAATACTACAACGTGGAAACGTTGGCTTCAATCGTTGAGCGCTCAGCAGAACTTTTGGATATCCCGATCCAGGAACAGGCAGCTTTTGAAATCTCCAGACGAAGCAGGGGAACTCCACGAATCGCCAATGCGATCTTACGCCGGGTGCGTGATTTTGCACAGGTGAAAGGAGATGGAACCATCACACTGGCAATTACACAGCATGCATTGGATGCATTGAATGTCGATAAGTATGGTTTGGATGAAATGGATAACCGGATACTGAAAACACTGATCGATAAATTTAAAGGCGGACCGGTCGGATTGACAACCATCGCGACTGCTATCGGGGAAAATGCCGGAACGCTGGAAGAAGTTTACGAACCGTTTTTGATCCAGGAAGGATTTTTGATGCGAACTCCGAGAGGAAGAAAGGCTACAGAAAAAGCCTTTAAGCATTTGGGCTTCGATATGAGCTGGCAGCAAGGCGGATTGTTTTAGGGTACATTCCCGCAGATACCGCTAAGTGCATAATTCCCTCCGATAGGCCCTTTTATAATCTGTGCATCAGTGGCATTTTAAATGCGTCAAATTCAACAGGAGTAATAAAAACAAAAACGGATGAGATTACTCCCACCCGTAATTAATCTGATGAATTTAGTAAAAGGTAATTCGCGGGAAAACGTTATAAGTACTGATTAGCCACCAGCCATTTTACAATGCGTTCCAACACCAACTGATTGCGGTCGATTGCAGAAGCACTGAATTTTACATTGTCTGCAGATGCAATCGGTACTACGCGTCTCAGGTTGTCTTTCATGGTATGCATCTCGCAGTTTTGAGCATTGTTACCGCCGGTAAATGTCGCTTTGGCAATGGTCACACCGGAAGGAATTTTGAATTCATACGTGTCATTCCCGGTACTTTTAATACTGATATCCCTAAAGCTTCCGATCACTTTTGAATCCTGCTCAATATTTTTATCCTCTTTCAGGTTGATGGGCCAGCTTTTGTTTCGGCCAACAAGCGTATAATCCATTGCAATTTTTGGGGCTTTTCCTTTTTTAGCGATGAATTCCTGCACTTTTTTCTCGTCTACACCTTCACCCGAAAAAATGAGGCTTTTTCCCAACAATTTGGCAAAAGACTTTTCAGTTCCCAATTTGGATAAGGAGAAAATCCCGATTTGATTGGCTGTTAAAAAAGTCAACCGGTAAAAGTGGTCCATGTTGTTGTTCGGGTCCTGCTCGAACTCGCCGGCATAAGCTGCAATGATCAGCTTTTCCCCGCTCATTGAACTCACTTCAAAAGTACTGGTCAGTCCCATGTTCTCACTGTCTTTGATTTTAGTGATTTTTGCCACCTCTTTCCCGTCAATGCTCAGGATCCCGTCAACATACTCCGATTTCTGGGCAAACAAGATAGCTGCGCTAAACAGCGGAAGCATTAGTAAAATTAATTTCTTCATAAATGATCTTTTATTTTAAATAACTACACTTAACCAGGCGAAGTGTTCAATAAAGATATGCAAACAATTTGTTTCCAGTGATTTAAACTTGAGCGGGTGCCTGGAATATCGGAGAATCAGTGGTTTTTGGTCGCTATCTAAATTCCTAAACAAGATCTGATTTTATTTAGTGTATCCGATATCGTAATTTTGTGCAGTGTATAAACAGTTGATTCGTACGAAGGCGGAAGAACTCGGTTTTCTTCATGTGGGCTTTTCAAAAGCTGATTTTCTTGCGTCGGAAGAACCGCGCCTGGTAAATTGGCTGAAAGCAGAAAAACACGGGAAGATGGGGTACATGGAGAATCACTTCGACCTGAGACTGGATCCGAGGAAGTTGGTTCCCGGTGCAAAGACGGTCATTTCTTTAGCATACAACTATTTCCCGCCAACTACTCAGCGTGCAGATACCTTTCAAATCTCGAAATACGCATATGGAAAGGATTACCACGATGTGGTGCGTGCAAAACTTCGGCAATTGGTTGCGGAACTCCAAACCGAGATCGGGGAAATTGAAGGAAGAGTATTTGTAGACAGTGCTCCGATCCTGGAAAAAACCTGGGCGGAAAAAAGCGGGATCGGCTGGGTAGGGAAGAACGGAAACCTGATTCAGCCCAAAACCGGTTCTTTTTTCTTCCTGGCAGAAATTATCTGCGACCTGGAAGTGGAACCCGACGGCCCGATCCGCGATTACTGCGGAACCTGTACCAAATGCATGGACGCCTGCCCCACGGAAGCAATTGAAGTTCCATACATTGTGAACGGATCCAAGTGTATTTCTTATGCTACGATCGAATTGAAAGATGCGGACTTGCCCGAATTATTCCGTGGGAATATGAAGAACTGGGTTTATGGCTGTGATATTTGCCAGGATGTATGTCCGTGGAACCGTTTCTCAAAACCGCATACCGAACCGGAGTTCCAGCCGAAGACCGAATTGCTCTCCTTTTCAAAACAGGATTGGAAAGAATTGGACGAATTGGCTTTTCAGGCAGTATTTAAAGGAAGTGCGGTAAAAAGAACCAAATTCTCCGGTCTGAAAAGAAACATTGCATTTGTGGATTTGTGGAAAAACGCATCAGATAACCACTAAAAAACCCTGACCAATATAGCCAGGGTTTGTTTTTTTAAGCTTGAAAAGCTAGCAGATTATTCTCCGCCGCCACCCATATTTTTCAAATCTTCTTCAGATACTTTGGTGTACCCTTCAGGAATTGCTAAGCTGAATACTTTTTTGTCTACTTTCTTATTGAATTTCGTAGCAACAAAATGAATCGTCATTCCGTTGTTCACAGTAGAGAATTCCAATGGAACTCCACTGATCTTGCTGTTCCCGAATTGCTGCTGTCCTTTCAAAGATGCTTTCATGTCTTTTGCGATCCACATGATTGCTTCATTTCCGTCCGCATCACGAACAATCGTTTTGGTACACTTGTAACCAACGATCTCTTTTGTTTCAGAAGTTACTTCCACATTTGCGTCTTCTGTTTTTTCAGCATCTGATTTGGAAAGATCCAGTTCCGTAGCTGTCTTGCTACCCATTACTTCCATCAGCATCAATCCTTTGTTTGCTTTCGTATCAGCAACGGTATTCATTTTCATGAATGTACCCATTGTCATTTCAATCTTTGATTTGTCAGGCATGAAATACAATTCCATAGTTGATCCCTGCATCATAGGAAGGGCCATAGCCATTTCAGGATTGTCACTTGCAAAATCCATTGTATAGGAAATTTGCCCGGTTGTTTGCGCTGTCGAAGTTCCAACTACCGCAAGAAATAAAATTGATAATAGTAAATGTTTCATGTGTCTCTTTTTTACAAAAATGGCACAAATCTTTCGACTTATGCCACCATTCGTGTATTTAATGATTCAAAAGTTCAAACTATTTAACAGTTCAAAACGGATTCTCTCCGAACTTTAGACCCTTGAACTCTTTTGAATTTTTAAGCTGTTTCAACCTGGTACTATCCCGTGATCGCTCCGATCAGGTCTTTTCCGTTAGCATAGAGAATTAAGCCCAGAAGCAGGAAGAATCCGGCATACTGCGCATATTCCATAAACTTCTGACCCGGCGCACGGCCTGTGATCATTTCGTATAAAAGGAACATCACGTGACCTCCGTCCAATGCAGGGATCGGCAATAAGTTCATAATCGCAAGCATCATGGAAAGGAAAGCCGTTAAAGTCCAGAAAGCATGCCAGTCCCAAACAGGAGGGAATAATTTTCCGATGGATCCGACACCACCTATCGATTCTGCTCCTTTCTTCGAGAATACATACTTGAACTGGGCAAGGTTAGCATAAAGACTTTTGTATCCCTTGCTAAAACCGGATCCGAAACTTTCACCGAACGAATAGTTCTGGGTGTAAATAGCACTTGTATCGGTATTGACTTTCAACTCCGGAAGAAACCCGATCTTCCCATTTTTGCCAACCAGGATTTCTTTTGTGCGGGTTGTATTCCCGGATTTGATCTCCAGCGTGGATTTTTTACCCTTACTGTGGTACAATTCACTTACAAGTTCGTCGTAGAACACAAAGCTTTTTCCATTAATGGCAACGATTTGCTCTCCCTTTTTCAACCCGATTCTCTCGGCAGCCGATCCAGCTATAACCGTATCAATCGGTCCCGGGAAGTAACGAAAACCGAAAGCAGCTTCCGCATTGTTTTCCCACATCTTGTTCCCGATATCTTCCGGAAGATTGATTTCTTCTACTTTGCCGTCTTCGTGCTGTACTTTGAAATGCGTTTTCCCGAAAATCATGATTTCCATTCCCAATTTGGAAAGTTCATCTGCTTTTTCTCCGTTTACACTCAAAACTTTGTCCCCGGATCTGAAACCGAATTGTTCAAAATACGGGTTAACAGCCATCCCTTTGGTTAATTTATCATGATTGACCTTTTCTTCTCCCCATACGAACAGAACCATGATGTAGATCAAAAAACCTACGATGATGTTCACGATGATTCCACCCAACATGATAATCAGTCGCTGCCATGCCGGTTTCGATCTGAATTCCCAGGGCTGTGCCGGTTGAGCTAATTGCTCCGTATCCATTGATTCATCGACCATCCCTGCGATCTTCACATAACCTCCAAGCGGAATCCACCCAAGGCCCCATTCTGTTTCCCCGATCTTTTTCTTGAAAATAGAGAAGTAAGGATTAAAGAACAGGTAAAACTTCTCCACCCGGGTATTGAACCATTTTGCAGGCAGGTAATGCCCGAACTCGTGTAATACAATCAGGAAAGAAAGTGATAAAATCAGCTGAGCTGCGCGAACCCAAAAATCCATAGTTTTTATTTAATGTGGACAAATATAAGAAAAAGCGATAGCTTTTGAAGACTAGATTATGACAAGCGTCAGTGCGAAAGTAATCTGGGAAAAAGTGATAAGGCAATAAGCATTAGTAGCCGATGATTACGGGCCGTGTTAACTATTCAATAATGCCTTTTTACTATTGCCTAAATTAAGGTTGTACATGCTTGGTGGAATATCCGTGGTGTTCGAAGTATTCCAGAATAGCTTCTTTCATAAAAGCCTGTTGTTCTTCGTCGTTCAACGGTGGAAGTTCCTTGATAAATTCAAAATGCGGCCAGTTGTCCGTATCCCTTCCTTTAAAGGAATAATATCCGTAAGGTTCCAGTAAAGTACAGATTGCAATGTGCATCAAATCTGTCTTTTCGTGCTTTTTAAATAGTTTATATCCAATACCTAATTCCTCCACACCAATTAAAAAGAGCATTGCCTGAAGGTCGATCCCCGGACCGAAAGTTGGCTCTAACTGTTTAGCGAGGTTTTGGTAACGTAATTCCAATGCGTAATCCATAAATGCAAAATTACTGAATTAGTCTTTCTTAAATTGAAAATGGAGAATGTAAAATTGATAAATGGAAAACTTCTCACTTCTCAAGTTTACATTTTCAATGAATGTATCCCGGCTGCCCTTCCTGGATGCGGTCAAAAATCCAATCGTAGCTGTAAACCATGTGTGAATGGACAAAATGCTTATTAGGCCAGTTGTAGGGAGAACAAACGCGCCCCACGTGATTTGACCGTTGTGCGTCAATTCCCCAAACCGCAGCCTGCGGAGCCACGCCGTCCTGGTAACAAAGCGGGTCGGAATCCTTTTGTCCCAAATTGGAACCGTATTGCCACACTGCTTCAAAAGTATTCCAGTCTAACCCCCGGTATGCGGCATTTTCCGGTGCAAGCAGGTACAATTTACCCGGAACAATGTGATCCCGGATGGTTTCCAGCAATCCAAGTGTGTAAGCATATCCCATGCTGTGGCAAACAATATCGATGGTGTCTTTCACCAGGTAGCTGTTCGGAGTATTGTGTATCTCGTTCAAAAAAGCTTTTCCTGCCAGCACTCCGCGTGAGTAGCGGTAATCAAACCCTTTTGGGTTGGAAACCTGGTTCAGGCGCTTATATTTTTTATTGGAAGTCCGGGTATTAACCGAGCGGATATAACTCAATCCGAAACCCAATTTGGAATGATGATTGGAAGTCCTTACCGGGAAACTGCCGTCGAGGTAAAAACTTGTGTCCGGATTTAAACGCCTGATAAAACGGTCATCTATTTTGAACCAGTAATTGGTGCGGTCGTTCATATACACTTCATTCCGGCTTTCATTCTTGTCGTATTTCGGTCCGCGGTAACCATTCACGAAAACCAGGTAACGCTGTGCTTTGGGTTTTTGTTTCCCGATGATCTGTTTGCTCAGTTCATCCCCGGTAAAGGCAAATACATGCTGAAAAGCCGGGTTTTTGCGTTCACCACCGGAATTATCTGCCAGGAAATAAGACACCGTTCGGTATGTATTGTTATTCACGACCACAGCAGGTTGGCTTGTCAGTTGAATCATTCTTCCCGAAGACTGAAAGAAAATCTTGTTTTCGAAGGAATAAAAGTTCAGGACCAGTTCACCGGTAAAACTGCGCCATTTTCCATTCCGTTTGATGTAAATGACCGTTTGAGGTTCGGACGGGTAAACACAGTTGAAAACCAATTTAGTTCCCTGGATTTTTTTTGAGAATCGCTTCTTCGTTTGGTAATTCCTCCCGATTTCCAAAACCTGCTGCATAAAAGAAGTGTCACTTAGCGTACATTTTCTGACAGACTTCAAAGTATCGATCAAAACCACACGGTTCAAACTGAAAGGAGCATACGTTTTCGAATCGGTGATTGACCCGTCGGTGTTTTCTTCCCAGAAATAGTAATAAACCAGGCTTGTTTTTGTTTGGAACTGTGGCCTGCGAACAACCTCATTCTGACCAAATGCGGAAAAAATGTTTGAGCTGAAAACCAGGAAGATCAACAAGAAAAGCTTCATTTTGTAAATATATTAACTTTTGAACTGGAGTCAAGACTCTCGGAGACGAGAGCAGGACAAATTAATAGTAATTAACTGTTTATATTTCAGCCTTGACTTATTTAGCCTTGTCTCTGGATTCCCATCAACTTTTCAATTTTTCCATTCTCCATTTTCAATTTTCAATTAATTTTGCGTGAATATAAACTATCAGAAATGGGAAGAGCATTCGAATATCGCAGAGCAGCTAAAGAAAAACGTTGGGGGAAAATGTCCAAATTGTTCCCTAAATTGGGTAAAGCCATCACGATGGCGGCAAAAGAAGGTGGGCAGGATCCGGCTACGAATGCCAAGTTGCGCACTGCTATTCAAAATGCGAAGGCAGAAAACATGCCTAAAGACAACATTGAAGCCGCGATCAAAAGAGCAAATCAAAAAGATATTGCATCGTTTGCTCAGGTGGATTACGAAGGAAAAGGTCCGCACGGTGTATTGGTTTATGTGGAATGTGCAACGGACAACCCGACACGTACGGTTGCAAACGTGAAATCCTACTTCAACAAAGCGGGTGGTGGCGTTGTTCCGAACGGACAGTTGGAATTCATGTTTAACAGGAAATCTGTTTTTGAATTGGAAAACAACGGATCAATTGACCCGGAAGAATTGGAATTGGAACTAATCGATGCAGGTTGTGAAGAAATCGAGGTAACAGATGACCGCATTTTCATTTACGGGGATTATACTTCCTTCGGAACAATTGCAGGAGCATTGGAAGAAAAAGGAATCGACATCCTGAAATCGAATTTAGAGCGTTTCCCGACAACTCCGGTAGAATTTACCGAAGAACAATTGATAGACATCGAAAAAATGCTGGATAAGTTTGATGATGATGATGACATTCAGCAGATCTTTACCAATATGGGATAGACCAATATAAAATATCATAATAGTGGAGCCGCGATGCATCGCGGCTCCACTTATTTTACCCTGATGTGTTTATTATCAAAATAGATTTTCCCAATTTTGAAACATGAATTTTCTAGATATCCTCATCCTGATCCCGATTGCTTACGGAGCTTACAAAGGATTCAAGCACGGTTTCGTTATTGAACTGTTCACATTGCTGGCAATTTTGGTGGGGATTTATGTCGGGATTCATTTCTCTGATTTCACCGCAAACTGGTTGAAGAGTACTTTTAGCTGGGATTCCGAATACCTGCCGGTGGTGGCATTCACACTCACCTTCCTTGGAGTGGGTGCCATGATCTTTTTCGGTGGGAAAATGATCGAACAAATGATAAAAGTTGTTCAGTTATCACCTTTGAATAAATTCCTGGGAGTACTTTTTGCAACCATCAAGTCATTGTACATTGTTAGCGTTTTGCTGGTATTGGTTGAATCTTATGATGAGAAGAGCAACTTTTTCCCGGAAAAGACCAAAGCAAATTCCTTATTGTATGACCCGGTGAAGGATCTTTCCACGAAAACGGTTCCTGCGTTGGGTGAAAGTACCATCTTCCTGAAAAATGCACTTCATAATGAGACCGATAGCACCGGACTTAGCGTTGACCAGGTGTTGCGCGCAAAAGAAATTGCGGATAGTTTGGGAATTGATGCCAATGACGCTAAACAAATCCTGGAGATTCATCAAAAATACGGGGATAAAGAACCGGCTTTAAAGCCAGCCGAATAACTTCCGGATTGGGATCAGCGGCTTAAGTCCGTCTTCTTCCCTTGCGTTAGCGGGGCAAATAGACAGATGTCTATCTGTATTTTGAAGCTGTTTTTGTCGGGTGAAAAGGGGATCTGGTAACTGCCCGGATTGTATTTTTATCACAATCCACCAATCTAATTACCGGATTTGGAATTGATTTGATAAACAAAACAATATATTTGCCTTTTCGTAGTTAATCGTTAATCACATCGGCGCAGAATTTTTCATTCGAATGAAGAAAATACATTTTTGGATTTACTTAGGGATTCTTTCCTTCATATGGGCATGTTCTACTGAGAAGAATACATTACTCAGCAGGGCATATCACGGTACAACCGCACATTATAACGGGTATTTCAATGCAAATGACCTGCTTGAAGCCGCTATGAAAACCTATCGTGAGAACAAGCGAGAAGATTACTACAGCGTCCTTCCGATCCTTCAATTGCCCGATGAAGAAGAAGTGAAGAACATGTATTCTCCTATTGATACGGCAATTGCGAAATGTACGAAGGTGATCCAAAGACATGCCATGCCGTCAATGGAAAAGCCGTCAGCAAAGAAAGAAGAACACAACCGATGGATTGACGAGAACTGGATCACAATTGGGATAGCGAATTTCTACCGGCGAGATTACGAACTGGCATTCAAGAATTTTGAATATACCAAGAAGTTTTTCTCTACTGATAAATCAGCTTACGTAGCGGAAATGTGGATGGCGAGAACCTACATGGAACAAGGAAAGTTCACTGAAGCCAATTTTGCCATCACGAACCTGGAAAAAGCCCAGGAAGCAATGGAGAACGGAGGTTCCAAAGAACCGAAAGGTAAAAGCTCCAAGTTATCGAAGGCTAAAAAGAAAAAAAATAAAAAGAACGAGAAAAAACAGGCTCCGTTCCCAAAAAAACTGAGATACGACCTGGCAATTACCAAAGCGATCTTTGCGGAAAAGAAAAAAGATGTGGAAGGTGAGATCAAGGCACTGACAAAAGCATTGGAATATGCCAAAAAGTCGAAAGACAAGGCGCGCATTAACTTCATTCTCGGTCAATTGTATGAAAATTCCGGCGACAGAGGCAAAGCAGCTTATCATTACGACCGCGTAAAAAAATACAATGCGGGCTATGAAATGAGTTTCAATGCCAATTTGAAAAACGCCCTGAATGCCGGTGGAGAGAAAGTGCGGAAGAACCTGAAAAAAATGCTTCGCGATACCAAGAATGCGGAGTTCAAGGACCAGATCTATTACACATTAGGTAAAATGGATCAGCAGGAAGGAAACGAGCAGGACGCGAAATCACAGTATACACGTTCCGCATTCTACTCAACTTCCAACACACGTCAGAAAGGAATGGCATACGAGCGATTGGGAGATATGAGTTTCGCAAAGAAAGATTACCTGAGCGCTCAGAAATACTACGACAGTTGTGCGAAAGTGATTCCTGAAACGTACCCGAACTACGAAGGAATTAAGAATAAAGCGTCTAAGCTTCAAAGTTTGGTAACCGCATTGGAAACAGCACATTACGAAGACAGTGTGCAACGGGTAGCTCAGCTTTCGCCGGCAGATCAGCTTGCTTTTGCAGAAGGTGTGATCAAGAAATTGAAAAAAGAAGAGGAAGAGCGTAGAAGATTAGACGAAATCCGAATGGCTGCCCTGAAAGAGATCCAAAACAAAAAACCTGCGGGTGGAAGTGGAAATAAGTTCTATTGGAACAACGATAAAGCCAAATCTGAAGGATTTGAAGAGTTCAAAAGACAATGGGGGCAGCGGGAAAATGAAGACGATTGGAGGCGTTCCGAAAAAATCGTGTTCGCCAGCTTTACGGATGCATCCGATTCTTCCGGAACATCAAAAGACCCGGTAGCTTCCGGTGCAACACCTTTGGATTCGTTGACACCTGAAATGCTTGTGGCGAAATTACCACTGTCAGATTCTGCATTGGAGATTTCCCGTTCGAAAATGATGGATGCTTATTTCGATGCCGGAAATATCTACGACGAACAATTGAATGAAACACCGCTTGCAGAACAGCAATACCGTACCATCCTGTCGAAGAATTTCGAAAGCGATATGAAATTACTGGCGGCATACCAGATCTACAAATTACATAACCCGGAAGATCCCATTGCGGTGGAGCAAAAAGATTACATCCTGGTCAATTACCCGACTTCGGATTATGCCGGTTATTTGCGCGACCCGGATTACTTCATCAAGAAGAAAGAACGGGAAAAACTCACGCAGGAAGCTTACCTCACAGATTTGGACCGCTACGAAAGAGGATTGTTCTACCCGGTGATTATGAAAGCGAACGCGGTAATTTCGGATGAAAAAGACAATCCGTACCGAAGCAAATATATCTTGCTGAAAGCAATGGCCCAGGCAAAAATGAACGAGGACAAAAAAGTGGTTTTACCTACTTTAGATACTTTGATCGCACTTTACCCGAAAACACCGGAAGCTGATAAAGCACAGGAAATGAAAAACATCATCCTGAACGGGTATTCGAAAAACGAGCCGGCTGATTTCAAAGACAAGAGCATTTACAAGTACGTGCCGGATGAACCGATGCTGGTAATGATCTTCCTGACGGAAAAGATCAACAACGTGGTTGCCAAAACACGTGTGGTAGACTTTAACAAGGAATATTACGGAAGACTTCGCCTGAATGTAACGTCCAAAGTCCTCAAAGAGGATAATGTGATCATAGTGAAACCATTCAAAGATGAGTTCGAAGCAGCTTCCTATGTTTCGATGTACAAGCGAACGCGTAACCACTTGCTGGATATGCAAAAAATGAAAATTTTATTCATTTCCGAGAAAAATTTGATTACCTTATTTGAATCATTGAAACTGGAGGAATACCAGTTGTTCTTCGACGAGAAGTATTGATTTAAATAAGCAAGTATGGAAGAAAAACCGGAAAATAAGCCGAAAAAACAGATCAAGAACTATGTGCGGTTTACCGGAGCTGCATTTCAAATGGCCGGAACAATAACCGCAACAGCTTTTCTGGGTGTCTGGCTGGATAAGAAATACAATCCCGGGGGAAACATGTACACTTTAATTTGTACCCTTACCGGAGTGATCGTTTCCATGTACATCATTATCAAGGAAGTGATCAATATATCAAAAGAAAAAGAAGATGAATAAATCCCTGGGGGCTTTTTTGAGCCTAAGTACAATTGCTGCTGTATACTTAGTTTTAGTTGGATTGAAGTGGAATTGGTCGATTCCGCAGAGTCACCTCGCCGGTATTATCGGTTTACTGGGAATTTTCTTTTCAAGTACAGCAATTATGATGTCGGGTTCCAAAGCTACTGCCGAGTCACGTGCACAGCGTTTCATCCTCGGAACGGCTATCCAGATGATCCTGGTCCTGTTCTTCGTTTTGATCGTAAAGTACGTTTGGAAAGATTCGTTCAAAGAATTCGTTTGGTACTTTATGAGCTTCTTTTTGGCGATGTTGGTCGTTCAGGCTGCCTGGATGCTCTTGAAAGTCCGGAAGAGCTAGAAGCGACCTGCCACAGATTCCAGAAGTTTATTTTTGCTGAAGGTCATCTTTAAGCTTAGAGTTCGGGATCATTGTGAGCTAATCGCAGCAATCGAATCTGTATTTCTGCTTTCCCCTCTTAGGGAATTCAATCAAAAAACTGCGCTCTTCCGTGGGAGACAGCGTGCCGGAAACGGTCTGACCTCTGCGTTTACTCACTTTAGTAATCCAACCAAAAAAAACTGCGTTATCTGCGCAATCCGCTGGAGATAATTTACCGGGATTCATCCCTCAGCTGCCCTTAAACCAAGCCCCTGAAAATCATTTTTTTCTGATCAGGTATTTTTCTTTACCTCGAATGTGGTAAATAACAGATTTGTTTGCAATTTTTTCTTGGTCATTCTGAAAGATTCACTACCTTTGCGCCAAAATTTAGGGTTTTATACTAAATAAAAATAAGCGATGTCATTAATTTTCAGTGCAAAACGATTTTTCACATTAGTAGCAGCAATGCTCATTTTGACCCCTTCTTATGCTAATCATAAAGAAACTATTCCGGAAGAAGAGTTTGAAGTAGGAGAAATGATCATGCATCACATTTCAGATGCGCACGAGTGGCACTTATGGGGAGGACATCATAATTCTGTTTCTGTTTACCTTCCGATTATTTTGATTGACGGTGGAATGAAAACGTTTTCTTCGAAGCATTTTTATCACGGGTCTACTAAGACTGCGGTTATAGATTCTACAGGTAAGACAGTTGAGTATGTTCTGGGTTCTGGTCCTGCGGCAGGTTATGGGATGTACGAGGAGGAAATTTACAAACTGGAAGGCGGAGAATTGAAGTTTTCGAAGTTGGAAAAAAATAAGGAAGGTAAGGAAAAGCTTGTTTATAAAGAGACTCCGGTAAATGCTACCCCGTTTGATTTTTCAATTACTAAAAACGTTCTGTCTTTGTTTATGGGGGCGGTACTAATTTTATTGATCTTAAGCAATGTGGCTCGTTTTTACAAGAAGAACGGTGCGGTTGCTCCGAAAGGATTGGCAAAATACTTAGAGGTACTGATCGTAATGGTTCGTGATGATATTGCTAAAGCAAACATCGATCACCACAAATACAAAAAGTACGTTCCTTATTTATTGACGATTTTCTTCTTTATTTTTATCAATAACTTGTTAGGGTTGGTTCCATTCCTTCCGGGAGGGGCAAACTTAACAGGAAATATCACAGTTACTTTGTTCCTGGCTGTTGCTACTTTAGTTGTAACATTGTTCTCAGGAAACAGAAACTATTGGGGTCACATCTTTGCTATGCCTGGAGTTCCATGGCCGGTATTGATTATTTTGATCCCGATTGAGATCGTAGGGATTTTCACAAAGCCTTTCGCATTGATGGTTCGTTTGTTCGCAAACATGACTGCAGGTCACATCATCGTGTTGGCATTGATCTCGATTATTTTCATCAACCAGAGCGCAGCCTGGGGAGCGTTATCCGTTCCGATGGCATTGTTTATCTCGGTGTTGGAATTGTTGGTGGCATTCTTACAGGCATTCCTGTTCTGTATGTTGTCAGCGTTGTTTATCGGTGCGGCTGTTGAAGAAGCGCATCATTAATTAGTAATTTTTTAATACATATATAGATGTACGGAAGTATCGCAGCAATCGGAGCAGGTCTTGCAGTTTTAGGTGCAGGATTAGGAATTGGTAAAATCGGTGGTTCAGCAATGGACGCAATCGCTCGCCAGCCTGAAGCTTCTGGAAAAATTCAAACAGCTATGATTATCGCAGCAGCGTTAATTGAAGGTGTTGCACTTTTCGGTGTAGTAGTTGGTCTACTAGGAAACGCGAAGTAAT
>RCUH01001583.1_pt1 | contig 16263 bp, 13 predicted proteins | sample 2166191 | NCBI WGS metagenome assembly RCUH01 (sample SAMN09932848, study PRJNA488358) | compost metagenome | feature: garden; material: soil; isolation source: compost soil in an enriched community after 214 h of incubation | place: Germany: Experimental Botanical Garden Goettingen | collected...
AAAAATAGGACAAACATTCGAAAAGCCGAAAGCAATCCTGGTTATCTCGGCGCATTGGGAGACACGTGGAACATTTGTTACCGCCATGGAGCATCCGGCTACCATTCATGACTTTGGAGGTTTCCCCCAAGCTCTGTTTGACGTACAATATCCTGCACCCGGAAGCCCATCTTTAGCCCAAGAAACACAGCGTATCGTCACGAAAACCGAAATTCATCTTGACGATAAATGGGGATTGGATCACGGCTCCTGGTCTGTTGTCAAACATTTATACCCCAATGCTGATGTACCCATTATTCAGATGAGTATTGACTACACCCAACCAGCTTCCTATCATTATGAAATTGCACAGCAGCTGGCTGAGCTACGAAAAAAAGGTGTATTGATTATCGGAAGCGGCAACATGGTCCACAATCTCCGAATGGTAGCCTGGGATAAACTCAACACAACCGGATACGCCTACGAATGGGCCTCCATTGCAAATGATAAAATGAAAAAGTTTATTCAAGATGGCAACCATCGGGCTTTAATTGATTTCAGGCAACAGGGAAAAGAGTTTGACCTGGCAATCCCAACACCGGAACACTATCTTCCTTTAATTTATACACTGGCTTTACAGGAAAAAAATGAAGACTTATTTTTGTTCAATGACAATTCGGTAGCAGGCTCACTGACCATGACTTCATTAAAGATCGGTTAGCTGAAAAAAACAATATAATGAAATAAGATTTCACCCCAGACTATTTAACGACTATTTGTCAACGGTCTGGGGTGGATTTCTTATGGACGTTTTGATGACAGCAGAGAGATAAGTACATTTGTTTTATAGAACGCATACTATCTTAGTTTAAATCATGGCATCAAAACCTGTTATCGAAATTGAATACTGTCCAAAATGCAATTGGATGTTGCGCGCAGCTTATATGTCTCAGGAGATATTGAGCTCATTCACGGAAGATATCCATGGCGTCCTCCTTATTCCAAGTGAAATTGCCGGCCGTTATACCATACGCATAGACAACAACGAAATCTTTGATCGAAAAAGAGCAGGCCGATTTCCCGAAATAAAGGAATTAAAGCAACTGATCCGGGATATTGTCGCCCCTGAAAAATCATTGGGACATTCAGATAAAACTTCTTAAAAATTCGTTCAATTTAGCATAAATCGGATTTTATAAACTTCTTCTTCTTAGCAACTTTGTATAAACTAAATGGACAATCATGACTATTCAACAAGAAGTAGATTTTCAACGTATCGCCAAGGCAATACATTTCTTACAAGAAAATTTCAGAACTCAACCCACACTGGGACAGATCGCTTCTCATGTCTACATGAGTGAAGCTCATTTCCAACGGATGTTTACCTCCTGGGCAGGCACAAGCCCGAAGAAGTTCTTGCAATATATCAGTTTAAATCACGCCAAATCATTATTGAAGGAAAACAATATTGCAGAAACCACTTTTCAGCTGGGCCTTTCGAGTAGCAGCAGATTACACGAACTGTTTATCAATATCGAAGGGATGACACCTGCTGAGTACAAGAATGAAGGTGCTAACCTACTCATTTCATACTATTATTATGAAACACTTTTTGGTCCCATCATCATAGCCTCTACTTCAAAAGGCATCTGTCATATTGCTTATGAGGAAGATAAAGAATCTGCGTTCGAAATCCTTCAAAAGCGCTTCCCAAACGCAAAATATACACTGCAGCAGGATGTAATGCATGAAAATGCACTAAAAGCATTAAATCCACAGAATAATGATATCAGTCAAGTGAAATTGCATCTCAAAGGAACAGAATTTCAGTTGAAGGTATGGGAAGCACTGTTAAAAATTCCCATGGGTAATTTAAGCACTTATGGTTCGATTGCTTCTCAAATCGGAAATCCCAAGGCTTCACGTGCTGTAGGCACAGCTATTGGCAGTAACCCTATTGCCTATCTAATTCCTTGTCACCGGGTCATCCAAAACAGTGGCATATTTGGTGGGTATCGTTGGGATCCGATAAGAAAGACAGCGATCATAGGCTGGGAGAGCCTCCACACGGCAATATAGGGCAACAAAACAGTAAGGATAACATGGAACTTTTCGACAATCTTTTTGATGGAAACAAAAATATACTTCCCTATGATGGGACAGTCAATTACTATGGCAAAATACTAGATCCGCAACAAGCGGATCACTATTTTAACCTGTTGATGAATTCCATCGAATGGGTAAACGATCGTGCGATTATTTTTGGAAACGAAATTATCACTAAACGCAAAGTTGCCTGGTATGGGGATCAGGCTTTTGAATATAGCTATTCCAATACCACCAAAAGAGCTCTCCCTTGGACAAAAGAGCTACTGGAACTAAAAACACTTGCTGAATTAAAAACACAGGAAACTTATAATTCTTGTTTATTGAATCTATATCACAATGGTGATGAAGGTATGGCCTGGCACAGTGACGGAGAAAAAGACCTAAAGAAAAATGGCGCCATTGCTTCTTTAAGTTTTGGAGCCGAAAGAAAGTTTGCATTCAAGCACAAAACGACAAAAGAAAAAGTAGATCTTATTTTGGGAAATGGTAGTCTTCTGGTTATGAAGGATCTTACACAGACGTATTGGTTGCACCGTCTTCCCCCTACAAAAAAGGCATTTATGCCTCGTGTGAATCTGACCTTCAGAACTATTGACAATTTTCAATAGCACAGACAATTGATTCGTAAATCTGATTATTTTCAAATTACCCATCCATATGGGAAAGGATATTCAGCACTGATATCAGCAGCTGCAAAGACATCAACTTTAAGATGGGAGCCGACCTAAGCGCACAATAATTTCATTGTCAGACAATGTGAGGCTATAAATTTAATAGGAATTGTGTCAATCTCCTTTATAAGAAGGAGATTGACACAGATAACGTTGTTATCTTAAAGCTGCCCAATCATTGTCTTTGGCTGTATAGTCCATAAAGACACCCCCATCCAACGTAATTTTCTTCACTTTCTTTGAAGATGACCAGCTGACTGTTGCCTGTTTTTCATTCTGTTGCCAAATTATAGGTGTTTGATGTTTTGTTTCCAAAGTGCCGTCTGTATAGGTAATCAAGACATCAAATGGAACCGCAAATCCCCCTACGTTTGTGATCGACAAAGTGTTTTTGTTACCAGATTGCTTAAAGCTATCCACCTTTAAATCGATGTAATTATTGGTAAAATACCAGTTTTTCCAAAACCAATTTAAATTCTGACCAGCTCCGGCATTGATACTATAAAAGAAATCCCATGGCGTAGGGTGTTTACCATGCCAAAGATCCATATAATGATGTAGCGCTTTTTTGAAAACCGCATCACCTAAATAATCCCTTAACGCGATATACGATAAGGCAGCTTTGATATAGGCATTATTTCCGTAGCCCAAACCATTTAACTGTGAAGTCATGGTAATCAATGGTTGATCCTCTTCTGTAGACGGGTCAAAGATATATCGTTTCACGCGTGACTCTTTAAAAAGCTCCTTATTCTTTTCGGCTCCGATCTCCGCATTACCAATCCAAAATTCAAGTGCTGTAGCCCAGCCTTCATCCATATAACCATATCGGGTCTCATTGATCCCCATGTAAAAAGGGAAATAGGTATGTGCGATCTCATGATCTGCTGTTTGTCGGGCATCAACAAAATTGTCGGGCACACTTGAATCATTGATCATCATCGGGTATTCCATATCTGCAAATCCCTGTACTGCTGTCATTGTCGGATAAGGGTAGGTCACACCAGGCCAATTTTTGGAAAACCAGTCGATACAGTATTGCTGCCAGCCAATATACTGTTCAAAATCGGGAGTGCCAGCAACATAACTGGATTGTACACTGACGCGTTTGGTCCCCAGATCCACACTACCAGCATCCCATATATAATTGTCGCTCACACTGAAACAAAAGTCAGGAACATAAGTTGCTTTAAATTTCCACTTATTCCATTCTTGCTGTGCGGTTACCCTGCCCTCCTTCATTTCAGATACTGTAGCAACATGGATAGGCTCATCACTCTGTTTCGATTGCTCAAAGCGTTCTAAAATAGGCTTCTGCAATACTTCCGCCGCATTCTGAAGCTCTCCTGTGGCCCATACAACAAAATTCTTAGGAACAGCAATTTCAAACTGATAATCATTGAAACCATTATAGAATTCCTGTCTACCGTTATGCTCCAAAACATCCCAGCCATTATAATCATCATAGACAGATACACGTGGATAGGAATAAGCACAATAGAAAGTAGATGCATTGAGCATGCCATCGCGGTCGCTCTCAACCGATAATGGATATTCCCAGCTAATCTCTAAGGTTGCCACTGTTCCGGGAAGAATTTTCTGCCCAAAATTACTGAGTTTGACTGTTCCCCAATCTCCACTATTGACCTCATAAACCTGTCCGTTGAGTTTAAAGAATTTTATCTTTAACCCCGATGTCAGATAGTCGTCCGAAGCATAATTAGCACGTGCAGCATTGGGTTTGTGTACATTGTTCACAAATCGAATCGCCAATTGCTTTAATGTATCGGGGCTATTATTGGTATATAAAATTGTTTCATTCCCATGGACGGTCTTCGCGGTAGGATCCAACTGTACCTTGACATCATATTTCCCAAAGTTTTGCCAGTAATTTTTACCAGGCACACCGGTTGTGGTCCGCGTACCTTTTTCAATGGCTTGTTTAATATTCCTGGGCATATAGAGTTCCTGTGCTTGCGCAAAACCCGTTAGCAACAGCAAGGCCAAGCTGCAGCGATATATATTTTGTCGTATCATATGTCTGAATTAAATAATCAAAACTAAGATAAATTTCCCCTTACTTCCAAGTTTAATTGTGTGATTCTGTCCCATTGCTGAAAATTGCTTACCACACACATTTTCGCGTTTTAGTACGCAACGATTCAAGCGGATAATTTGCGGCCCAACAAGAATTGGCTAGCCCCAATACCTGTTCAAAATAAAATTGTGTTCATTCCTTTAAAAAACATTTTAATATTTTTGACGTTTAGATCTAAGATAAACCCGAAGGTATGCAGCAATTTTTACGTCATCGTTATTTATTCACGCTCTGTTTTTTACTACCTTGTTTTCTGCTGACATCCAATAGGCTTGTGGCTCAATCTGAAACTGAAATAGATTCGGCTTCCTTCTATAAAAAACAGCGTGATTCTATTCTGGCGAGCCAATATGATATATCGGATTTGATCGGCCGGATTATCCATCCCAAACGTAAAAAGGAAAAATCCAGCAAACGTTCTCCGATTACCCTGATGCCAAACATTGCGTATAATCCGACAATTGGTGGACAGATCGGTGTCAAAGCTGTTGCTGGAAAAGTACTGGGTGATCCAAAAACAACAACCATGTCAATCGCCGCAACGTCAGCCTCCATTACGACCAAAAACATTATGGTTTTCTATATTAGCCACAATGTATTTACCCCAAACAATAAGCTGAATTTTCAGGGGGCTTTTGCGTTGGTTAAAATGGTTGCCCTAGACGCAGGTTTGGGTATGACCCCGCAGGGCAAATGGAACAATGAGGAGGAGGAAATACTTGCCAATCCCGAGCATAAAAAATATGGTGCCAAATATAATGCCTTTACTTTTAATGAAAAGGTGTATAAAAAGGTTGCTGATGACTTATTTTTAGGAGCCGGAGTGGCATTCGATCTACGACGGAAAATAACGAGCAGTGGACCAAATGGCAATATTACCCCCAATACAATATATACCGAAAAGCATGGTTTTGCTCCTGATAGCTACAACTCCAATGGCCTCCTATTGAATATGCAATATACGACCCGGGATAATCCCAACAGACCTTATAAAGGAATCTATTCGGACATCGGCCTACGATGGAATACAAGCTTACTGGGCAGTAGCAAAAATGCCGTCCAGCTCACAACCGACTTTCGGAAATACTTTAGTTTATCGCAGTCAGATCCAGCACATGTGCTTGCTTTTTGGTATTGGGGCTCTTACAAACTTGGAGGCGTTCTCCCCTACTTCGACCTTCCTGGTACAGGAAGAGATGCTGCTGTGAGGACTGGTCGCGGTTATACAATTGGCTATTTCAAGGGACCTTCTTTTGCCTATGCGGAAACAGAATACCGTTTCCCAATTTTAAAAAATCGCTTTTTGAGTGGCGCTGCATTTTTCAACCTCCAAAGTGCAAGTGATGAATTGGGCACAAAACTTTTTGAAAGGTGGCAACCGGGCGGTGGTGCAGGGTTACGGGTACTGTTTAACAAAGCCACCCGAACAAACCTCTGCTTGGACTATGCCATAGGAAAATATGGATCCCGTGGATTCTTCCTCGGATTGAATGAAGCATTTTAATTTAATGGAAAGCGGCAAGACTTCTTTTCTATAAATTCATTAAATTAGCCGATATTGTGACTTCGTCCAGAATCCAAGGGATGAAGTCCCCTATTGAAGATAAATACGCATGAATTTACAGACAATTTTTCTATACCTTTTGCTTTTTGGATTTGCCTCCTGTCAGCAAACATCACAATCTAACCCTCAGGCTATTCCGGCAAAAGACAGTATGGTCAATAACCAAAGTCAGCAGGTGAATGAAAGTCCCCAAGCAGTGAAACCTGTGCTCGATACGTCCACCTATGCTAATCCGCGATTCAATAAGATAGCTAATCAGCAACGCGAACAGCTGGTCAAATTGGCTGATGAGGGGCTCTTTGAAAAATTACATCTAAAACTGCAAGCAGACCTTGCCGAAGAGCAAAAGAACTATTTCGAGACTCATGCAAATCTCAATATATTGGCGCGTACAAAAGGGGATATTTTTGAGAATAAGGGGAACGATCTGGCATATATTGTCTATGATAAAGAAAAATATCAAATTGAAATCCTTCTTTTCGATCAGAAAAACAAACGTTTTAAAACATTGTATCGGGACGTACAAGTATCCAATTTGCTGCGTCAATCCGATTGTTACTATGCCAATGGAACAGTAGATTATAATATTGGCGCAGAATTGATTTATCAAGAGGATTATATCCGTTCAAGTCAATCAAATTATTTGATTGATGAAAATACATTCTTGATTGACAATATTTCAACAAATAATATCTTTGATCTAAAACGGGGCTGCTTAAGCAGGGATTTCCCTACCAATGCTATGGCTAATACCCTGTGCATACCGACGAGCTCGGTATATGCCAATTATCAATGCTTGAAATACAATAAGACTAAAGCAGTTTTTGAAATTTACTTTAGCCAAGAATTTGCGGACTAGGCCAACCTAACCATTAAAAATGAAAAGAAATTACCTACTTGCCGCAATTTGTCTATGTGGTAAATTATATGCCCAAACGACTGACAGCATCAGCAATAGACTTGAACAGGTCGAAATTAAAGCTTATTTTAATAAACAACCCTTACTACGACTTACATCATCAGCGGCAGTATTAAGTCAGCAGCGTATTCAATCTCAGCAATCACTGGCGCTCGTCACTGTCATGAATACGGTACCTGGACTACGCATGGAAGAACGCTCTCCCGGAAGCTATCGTCTGGCATTAAGGGGCAGCATGCTCCGTTCTCCGTTCGGCGTCCGTAACGTAAAGATCTATCTGGATGATTTTCCACTCACAGATGCTGGAGGAAACACCTACCTAAATCTGATTGATCCTTACACAATAGACCAGATCAATATATTGAAAGGACCCGATGGCTCTATTTATGGTGCCAACTCTGGTGGTGTAATTTCACTCTATAGTAAGGGTTTTAATAACTTGACCAAACCCGAAGTCAACTTACAGTTAACGGGCGGTTCCTATGGCTTGTTTCAGCAGCAGCTCAATGCGGTGCTTCCAATCAATCAGACACAACAATTGGCGATCAATCAAAGCTGGACACGCAGTGACGGTTATCGACAACATTCATCCTTGAACAAGAAAACCATCCAGTTGAACTACAATTGGCAATATGCAAAACATTCTGAGCTCAAATTCACTGGATTCTATACCGATCTGGGGTATCAAACTCCCGGAGGTCTTACTGCTGCACAAATGGATAGCGATCGCCGGCAATCCCGTCCCAAAGGGGGGCCGAATCCAAGTGCTGCGGAACAAAAAGCGGCAATCTACGATAAAACTTTTTTTGGTGGTGTGAGTAACCAAACGAGTATCAGTTCTAAATTAACCCTCTTTGCCAATGTATTCGGTTCGTCTAACCAGATCAAAAACCCCTTTATCACCAATTATGAAAAAAGGGATGAAAAAAACTTGGGAACACGGCTCTATTTATCCTATGTTGATCAGCTTAGCAAAAACTTAAAGTATGAACTACAATTAGGTTTAGAGGCTCAAAAAGGTTGGTACGATATAGACAATTATGATAATAATCAAGGGCAGGCTGGCAATCCACAAGCCAAAGATAAGCTGGAAAATAGTCAACAGTCATTCTTTGCACGCACTCAGCTAGCTTGGTTGGAACGTCTTCAAGTCGAACTGTCCATTGGACTCAATGAAAATAAAATTGCTTACCAACAGCGTTATCCAGTTGCACAAGAGGACAAAGCACATATCAATTTTGGCAATACCTGGATGCCGCGAGCCGCTGTCTCCTATATGGCGACACCGACGCTAGCAATCCGGGCCTCTATTTCAAAAGGGTTTTCAGCTCCAACAATTGCGGAAGTGCGCTCATCTGACAATATGATCAATAAGGACCTAAGGCCTGAGACTGGTACCAACCATGAATTCGGTGTTCGATGGCACTTATGGAACCGTCGTGTTATATTAGATGCAGCAGCATATACGTATCAAATGGATGATGCCATTATTCGGCAAGTACGTGAAACCGGAGCAGAATATTTTCAGAACACCGGAAAAATAGATCAGAAAGGAATTGAAGCATCTATACTCGCCTATTTGATAACACCAAGGTCAGTCGGGCTTATCCGTAGCATACAGATCGGAAGCAATTTCTCGTTAAATAACTATTCTTTCAAAAACTATCAGGTTGGGGATAAAGTTTACAGTGGCAACAAATTAACCGCTGTCCCAAAAACAGTGTGGGTAAACACTTTAAATGTTCTTTTCCCCTATCAACTTCATTTGGATCTACTTTCCAATTTAACCGCTGCCATACCATTGGATGACGCTAATACCGTTTATGCAAAACGTTACCATCTTTTACAAGGCAAAATATCCTGGAGCAAAGCTGTAGGTAATGGACATAAAGTCAGTATTTTTGCTGGTGCCGACAATCTGTTGAACCAAAAATATAGCCTTGGCAATGACATCAATGCTTTCGGTGGTCGGTATTTCAATCCAGCCCCATTGCGAAATTATTATGGCGGCATGAATTTTAATTTTTAATATAACTTCGTATGGATTTCCATCAACATACATTGACAACAATAGATTTCGGTACAGTAAGCCGTTACTCCTATTTTCCCTGGATGGATACCACCTTGGCAAATATCCAAATCAATGTCCTAGAGATGGAATTCAATCAAGCTACCTTTCAGGTGGTCGAAAGCTATACGAATTTCCAGGTGATGGTTATTTACAAATCACCAGTAACTTCGCTTTTCTGCAATTGTGCTCAAACAGGCTTTTGTACTCACCAAAAGGCGGCCTTAACTAAACTATTTGGCCAAGAAAACTGGTTATCTTTTTTCGACCTCAACCGTTATCGAAATCTACTAAAAAAGGCCGCTATTCAGTATGGTTTAGAAAATGAGCCAGCGCTGGAAACCTATTTTTCGGCACAGGTTAAAGATGCTGATCTACAATTCGTCTTAAAAGACAAACACCTGACCTCCATAGATGATTTTGATCTACTGGAACCTCATACAAGTTCCCCCAAACCTTCAAGCGAACAGCAGCATAGTTTTATCGTACTAACGCGCAATCGCTATTATAAGCAATTACAGGTATTATTATGCCAAGCGCCACAGTCGAAATCGGGGGCACCGAAAAATCCCATCTCGGTTATGGAAAGTCAAACACGTATCTGGCAAACTGATTCCATCGAAGAAACCCAGTTTTTTGCAGCGATCAACCAGCTTGCCCAACCTTTACAACAAGCGGATGTCGCTGTTGAACGCGGTTTGCGTGCTATCGCAAAAAATCCGCTGACCCTGGATTTCTACCTCCACGATCACGAAAAAGCAGAAAATATAACGGCTACTTCGTTATCTCCAATTCAGATCAGTTTGAACAAGGGAGAGATTAAATTGTTAGTCGAGCAAGATGACGCATTCTATAATATAAAAGGGGAATTATCCATTCACGGGATCGCTTACGATCTACAGGATCTGCGTATTCTTTTTGACCACTTTATCCTGATAAAAAAGCACCTCTACCTTGTCGAAAATAAACTTCATCTCAAGCTGATTCGCCTTTTTGGAAACAAAGGCAATCAACTGCGCATACACCGCAACAAATTTAAAGAGTTTAATGAGCTATTTCTAGAACCACTTGCCAATTCAGTCGCGTTAAATTTCAAGGATATCCCCAAAGCGAGCAAACCACAATTGAAGGAAAATCTCTACTATCAGGATATGCAAGCACTCCTTTTCCTAGAAGAATCGGAAGACTTTGTCAACATCATACCTGTCATGCGTTATGGCGATGTTGAAGTTCCTATTTTGAGTAAAAGGAACATTTTTGGAACTAACGCAAAAGGAGCCCAATTTTTGGTGGAACGAAAAAAAGAGGTAGAAACCAAAGTGATCTCACTGCTACTCAAGCAGCATCCCTATTTTCAGGAACAATTGGATGATGATAGTTTTCAGCATCTCTATTTGCACCGCAAGTATTTCCTAGATAAAGATTGGTTTTTGAATGCCTTCGATGAGTGGCATAATCAGGGTATACAGATTGTTGGGTTCAATACTTTGAGAGGAAATAAGCTGAGCCGTTTTAAAGGCAAAATACAAATTGAGGTATTAAGTGGACAAAATTGGTTTAATGCCAATATGCAAGTCAAATTTGGTCCTAAAAGTGTTTCGCTGAAGAAGCTTGAAAAAGCTGTTCGTAATCGTTCTCAATTTATCAATCTGGATGATGGCACGCTTGGTATTTTACCTGAGGAATGGCTGGAAAAATTTGAGTCTTATTTTAATGCCGCTGAAATCATCGAGGATGAACTTATTCAGATTCCCAAATATAAGTTTAGCGAAATCGACCTTCTATTTGACAAAAAAGAGCTGGATCAGGAAGTATCAGCTGAGGTTAGCTATTTAAAAAATCAGCTTTCCTCATTAGCAACATGCCCACCAGTAGAATTACCCGATATTTTTGTTGGAGATTTACGTATCTATCAGCAGCAGGGGCTGCAATGGCTTAACTTTTTGGACCAGTTAAATTTCGGAGCCTGCCTAGCTGATGATATGGGGTTGGGGAAAACTGTCCAAATCCTTGCCTTTCTGGCGACTCAAAAAGCAAAGGGTATATCCGCTCCGACACTGTTGGTTCTTCCGACCACACTGATTTTTAATTGGAAGCATGAAATTCAGCAATTCCTCCCATCTTTTAACATATTGATCCTCGAAGGACCAAACCGAAGCGATATAACCGAGCAGTTTGAAGAGCTGGATATCGTGCTTATTTCTTACCATAATCTACTGACGGACATCAATAGATTAAAAAAGTTGACATTCAACTATGTCATACTCGATGAATCTCAACATATAAAAAATCCCGATTCGCAACGGTACAAAGCTGTAAATCTATTGCGATCGAGAAACCGTATTATTCTTACAGGAACACCTATTGAGAATAACACAATGGATTTATTTGCACAGCTCTCTTTCACTGTTCCGGGCTTATTGGGGAATAAAAAATATTTTAAAGACGTCTATACAACCCCAATTGATGCTTTTCACGATCGCAAAAGAAAAAAGATACTGAAGGAAAAAATCAAGCCATTTATCCTGCGGAGAACAAAACAGGATGTATTGGATGATCTTCCTGTAAAAAATGAATTGGTACTCTATTGTGAAATGAAAACTGCGCAGCGTCGGATTTACGATCTCTATGAAAAGGAGTTCCGTGAATTTATCTCCGCTAAAGATGGGGACGAAATCAAAAAAAGTCCCATGCATGTCCTTAAAGGTCTGACCAAATTGCGTCAGATCTGCAATTCCAGTAAATTGCTCCAAAGTGAAGACCTGACATCTGCAGAAGATTCGGCCAAGATCGAAATGCTGGTGGAACAAATCCAACATAAAAAAGATCAACATAAAATCATCGTCTTCTCGCAATTTGTCAGCATGTTGCGGCTGATTAAAGAAGCATTGGATAAGAATGGAATACCCTCGCTTACATTGACTGGTCAGTCCAGAAACCGAGGACAGCTGGTCAGCGATTTCCAATCAGATCAAAATATCCGTGTTTTTCTCATTAGCCTTAAAGCTGGCGGGACGGGTCTTAATCTCACAGCAGCAGACGTGGTCTATCTGGTCGATCCATGGTGGAATCCAGCCGTTGAACAACAGGCGATCGACCGTATCTATCGTATTGGCCAACGAAAGAATGTCACTGCCGTTCGTCTGATCAGTCCAAATACGGTTGAGGATAAAATTCAGACGCTACAACAGCATAAAAAAGAAATCAGCAGCACCATTCTTGAAGATGGTGGAAGTTTAAACGCTTTCTATCTCGATAAGGAATATCTATTTAAAATATTACGGTAGAAATTATTTATTATACATAAAAAGGGGCATCGATGGATGCCCCTTTTTATGTATAATAAACTATTAAATACTATTTTTTATCAGAAATATAAGTTTTATTACCATTTCCATTGATGTAATATTTACCTCCTTTTGGACCTAGATAAACCGTATGACCGTTATATTTTTCGCTGGTTGCCTTATCGGCTGTTGCTACTGCGTCTTTTTTAACTGCAGACACCTGTTTTTGAGCTTTAGTAACGTCCTTCTTTACAGCTTTCTCTTTGGTTTCTACTTGAGCAGTTTTTATCTCAGCAGCTTTAGTAGCTTCCTTCTTTACGGCTTTCTCTTTGGTTTCTACCTGAGCAGCTTTGGTTTCAGTAGTTTTTTTTGCTTGTGTAGATTTCTCTTTGGCTACTGCATCTTTCTTTTCCAACGCTTTCGCGGGGGCAGCTTTCGTTTCGGTCCCGGAGGCCTTAGTCTTTACCTCTTTTACTTTTTGTTCTGTTTTTTTGGCTTCTTTCTCCATTTTCTTAGGAGCAGTTTGCGCATAGGATTGTCCCAATCCAAATGTTGCAATCAAAGCTAATGCAGCTGTGATTTTTTTGAAACGATTTATTGATTTCATAACCCAATTGTTATTTAAATAATTATAGGTAAAAGTACAATACAAATACCAAAATTTCTTTACAAATATTTTTTTAACAAAGTTTTAACTTCACCACACAATCATTTGATGATCTGCTTTCTGTATTTCGAATCAATTATATATTTTACCCCTTTTGCATCTACAAAAACTTGCTTTCCATCATAGCGCTCATCAAGCTGCTTATCCAATGCAACGCGATATAATGTACTTGAACGGGAAGAAGAGTATTTTATATCCCCTTTATTGCGCTTGTTGCTATTCTCCACAACGGGGGTTGAAACCTCATCTGTCTGAGCATATACCCTTTCAATAGTGTGTTTCTTCGCTACTGAATTTTTAGTTTTGTCATTGACATCCAAGTCTAATGCAACCACATTAGCCTGTATATTTAAAGGAAAAAAAGGATCTATCCATCGATTCGCAAAATGAAAATTTCTCTCCCAATTACTGAAGGAAGTAAGCTGTTGACCATTTACCCTACCTGCCAACACTAAAATTGGCACTAGAAATAAACACCGCCTAAAGAATATTAATTCAACTCCAAACATATCTTTTTAACTTATCCCTCAATCACATCCAAATAAAATGCCATGTCCCTATTTCAACTAGATCTTTAACATTTTTTTAACTATCACAGCAATATACATTTGCTATTTAACTTTGTATCATAAAAAGGATTTACCACATCTCCTAAAATATTGATAGATAATATCATGGTACCAATGGCACGCTGTCCGACCAACCCAACTCCTTCAACGGGAAAGAAAAAATGCAACAAAAGCGCACTAGCGTGGCTTAGCTGATATAGATTTCAGTAATATATCTAAACACGATACGTTGAGAAATTGCGTACTTTTCAAACAATAAGCGGAGGTCATCATATAAGCTTTTATTTTCATCCCCTTCTTTAGGAAAATAAGAAGATGATCTCACTCTTCCCAGAAACGATTTTAGGTCGAACACCTGTTGATTAGGCAAAGATACTTTCGTCATTGGTCTATCAGTAAAAAAACGTCGAAGGTCGTCATCGGTTATATTTTTATGACTGACAGATTGGTAATTAGGGATATGATTACGTAAAAACTGTTCATATTCCTGTTGGAAAGCATCCGCTGGATCACGTTGATTCCAGACCAAGACGATATGACCCGTTTTTGTAAGAATGCGATTGAATTCGTTGTAACTAGCTGTCCGATCGAACCAATGAAAAGACTGTCCGGCAAAAATTAAATCCACACACCCCGATTCTATGGATGTATCTTCAGCGGTGGCATTTAATGCAATTAAATTCCGGTAGGTTTTAAAATGGTGCACCAAAGATTCCCGCATCTCCCTGTTGGGCTCAACAGCAAAGACATCATTCCCATTTTCTAAAAACAGCTGTGTCGATAAACCTGTGCCACTACCGATATCCGCAACCAGCCATTTCTTATTCAAACCTATCTTCTCTTTAAGAATCTGAATAATTTCCTTCGGATAATTGGGTCTAAATTTTTCATAATCCACAACCCTGTCTGTAAATCGCTCAATACTATTTTTGCTCATGTTAGATTGTCCTATAGCTAATCTATTATATCTTCATCTCTGAAGCTATAATATCCATTGTCTGTAAAGATCAGGTGATCATTTACCCTAATATCCATAATTTTTGATGCTTCGACAATTTTTTGCGTCAGAATTCTGTCAGCATTACTGGGCTGCAAAGTCCCAGAGGGATGATTGTGAATCAATACGATCGAATGTGCTTTTATTGCGAGGGCATTTCTTAGGATGATTCGAACATCTACCGGTGTAAAATCATTCCCACCACGACCAATGAGCTGTTGATCCAATAATTTGCATCCAGTATTCAGATATAATGTCCAAAACTCCTCATGTGGTAAATCCTGTAGAATGGGTTTCATAAAATCATACACGCGCTTGCTGCTATTTAAGATCTTCTTCTCTTCTATAGGGGACTCCTTCTTACGTCTCCCCAGCTCCAACGCTGCAATAATCGAGATTGCTTTGGCCTCACCAATACCTTTATATTGACTCAATTCATAGACTTCCATCTTCGAGACTGCGTCCAAGCTATTGTTCGCATCGGCCAATATACGTCGGCATAATTCCACTGCACTTTCGTCCATTGAGCCAGACCCGATCAATATTGCCAATAACTCTGCATCGGAAAGGGCCCTCCGTCCTAAATTTAATAATTTTTCGCGGGGTCGATCCGCCTCAGACCATTCCCTGATAACTAATTTGTGCAGATTTGACATTTTTTAAACTTTAATTGGCTAGCTCACATAAATATATAAAATATTTCGCATTATTTTTCAGGTCATTGATCCGTAGATAGATCAATTAAAAAAAATTGGAGATTACGAATTACTTCACATTTCACTCTGAAACGTTATCTTTGTATTTCATAAAAATTTTTGAACATGAGTAAAGCGATTATTAAAACAGAAAAAGGCGACATGACTGTGGATTTCTACACAGCTGATGCTCCAAATACAGTAGCAAATTTTATTAAACTTGCTAAATCAGGTTATTATGATGGTTTGGCTTTTCACCGTGTTATCCCTGATTTTGTTATTCAAGGTGGTTGTCCAAATTCACGTGAAGGCGCTGCAGGCATCCCTGGAACAGGTGGTCCTGGTTATAAAATCGATTGTGAATTAACTGGAGAGAATCAATATCATGACAGAGGCGTATTGTCAATGGCGCATGCTGGTCGCAATACAGGTGGTTCTCAATTTTTCATTTGCCACAGCCGCAATAATACAGCTCACTTAGACCGTAATCATACTTGTTTCGGAAAAGTAATTGAGAATGTTGATTTGGTAGATGATATTAGACAAGGAGACCGTATTTTATCAATTGAAGTAATCGAAGATTAATTCTTGGAGATTTAAAAAAAATTAAAATGAATTTAAGAGCATTAGTATCCGTAAC
>RCUH01001586.1_pt1 | contig 16247 bp, 10 predicted proteins | sample 2166191 | NCBI WGS metagenome assembly RCUH01 (sample SAMN09932848, study PRJNA488358) | compost metagenome | feature: garden; material: soil; isolation source: compost soil in an enriched community after 214 h of incubation | place: Germany: Experimental Botanical Garden Goettingen | collected...
CTGCTTAACCTGTCCAGTGAGGTGATCGGCATGCTGCACGGAACGACACTGGCCTTCACCGTATCGATTACGGAGATTAATGGAAGAGCCAATATTGTGGCCTCAACCAACTGGAAGTTTTTTGAGGCGTATATTGCAGCTGCCCTAATGTTCTGGGGCTTAACAGTATTGATCGAACGGGTTACTGCCCGCATCGAGAAGAAGATAAATACGTTCAACCGAGGCGGTGTCGCATGATTGAAATCCGAAATATTACGAAGACATTTGGCAGGCAGGAAGTGCTTAAGGGAATCGACCTAACCGTTCAAAAGGGGGAAGTCGTGGTCATCCTCGGACCGAGCGGCTCCGGGAAGACAACACTGCTGCGCTGCCTGAATTTCCTGGAGAAGCCTGATAGCGGTACCGTATCCATCTCCGGCGATCAGGTGAACTGCAAGCGTCCTACCAAGCAAGAGATCCACTCCCTGCGCAAGAAGACGGCGATGGTGTTCCAGCACTACAACCTGTTCAAGCATAAGACGGTTCTTGAGAACGTGATGGAGGGACTTGTCATCGTGCGTAAGCTCGACCGAGTCGAAGCCAAAGTAAAGAGTATTGAGGTTCTGGAGAAAGTCGGGCTTGGAGACAAGCTGGATATGTACCCGAGTCAGCTCTCAGGGGGACAGCAGCAGCGGGTGGGCATCGCCAGAGCGCTTGCCCTTGAACCCGAAGTCATTTTGTTCGATGAGCCGACCTCTGCGCTGGACCCCGAGCTGGTTGGGGAAGTGCTGTCGGTGATCCGCAAAATCGCTGCCGAAGGCATCACCATGATCGTGGTGACGCATGAAATGGGGTTCGCAAGAGACGTGTCGAATCATGTGGTCTTTATGGATGGCGGGGTCATTGTGGAAGAGGGGAAGCCTACGGAGATCTTCCGGTCACCGAAGGAGGAGCGTACGAAACAGTTCCTGAAGCGGATTACTCCGGAACTTACTTATGATATCTAGGACGAAGGGGGAGATTCCATATGGGAATCAAATTAAGCATTCTGGATCAAAGCCCTATCTTTGGAGATGAGACTCCGGAAGAGGCATTCCAGCATACGGTAGAACTGGCTCAGACCGCTGAGCGGCTGGGGTATTCGAGATTCTGGGTGTCGGAGCATCATGATGGTGATAAGGTTGCGGGTTCATCACCTGAGGTGCTTATCGCTTATTTGCTGGCCAAGACGAATCGGATTCGGATCGGTTCCGGCGGGGTGATGCTGCAGCATTACAGTCCTTATAAGGTTGCTGAGAATTTCAATGTGCTGTCCTCTCTGGCACCAGGCAGAGTGGACCTTGGAATCGGGCGGGCACCCGGCGGGCTGCCAAGGTCAACCCGGGCGCTGCAGCAGGGTGCGTCAGAGGGGGGAGACCTAACCGGCAAGCTTAAGGAGCTCAGCCAGTACGTGCATAACCGGCTCATTGAGGATCATCCGCTTGCTGGTCTGCGGGCCACCCCTCTGCCTGGGCAGCCGGCAGACCTCTACCTGCTTGGCGCCAGTACGTCCAGTGCGGAGCTTGCCGCCGAGCTTGGGCTGCCGTATGTATTCGCTCTGTTTATCAACAACGATCCAGTGGTTGCTGAGGACGCTTTTGCCGCCTATCATCAGTCCTTCAACTATGCTAACGGTACTCAGCCCCAGCCTATTCTCGCACTCTCTGTTCTCGTGGCCGAGACGGACGCTGAGGCAGATGAACTGGCAAGTCAGCAAAAGCTGTACCGGGTATATCTGGACAGCGGTAAGAAGGTTACCGTAGGAAGCTTGGAGCAGGCGGAGGAATTCGGTAGGCAGTCGAATGAGAATTACAGAATAGAAGAGCAGCAGGCCGAGATCACCAAGGGCTCGAAAGAGACTGTCCGCCGGAAACTACTAGAGGTAGGAGAACGGTATGGTGTGGTAGAATACATCGTAATTACGGCATTGCAGGATTTCAGCAAGCGGGTTCGCTCTTACGAGCTGCTGAAAGAAGCTTTTACCGAGGCTGCGGTCGTACATACGGAGGGTTCTTTCAAGGAGGAGTAAGGATGTCATTAACAGATCAGCTTGTCGCGATACGCCGTGAGTTGCATCAATACCCGGAGGTCGCTCATGAGGAATTCAAAACTACGGAGTCGATACGCGGATGGCTGACGGAAGCAGGTATCCGTATTCTGGACTTTGGCCTGAAGACCGGGGTAGTAGCCGAAGTGGGCGAGGCTGAAGCGGGGCCAATCATTGCGCTGCGGGCAGATATCGACGCCCTACCGATTGAGGAGGAGACCGGGCTTGAGTTCGCTTCCAGGATCCCTGGCCGGATGCATGCCTGCGGACATGATTTCCATACAGCATCGGTACTTGGAGCGGCCTATCTGCTCAAGCAGCAGGAGGCTGAGCTTGCCGGACGGGTCCGCTTCATCTTCCAGCCTGCGGAGGAGAAAGCCGAAGGGGCTGAAATTGTGCTGCAGAGCGGTGCGCTTGATGGGGTCAGCGCGATCTTCGGTATGCATAATAAGCCAGATCTGCCGGTAGGTACAGTTGGGATACGACCAGGCCCACTCATGGCAGGGGCCGATGGATTCATCATAGAGGTGGAGGGGCTCGGAACGCATGCCGCAGTGCCGGAGAACGGGAACGATCCGATTCTGGCAGCTTCCCATATCGTTACAGCACTCCAGTCCATTGTCAGCCGGAATATAAGCTCACTGCAGGGTGCGGTAGTCAGCGTGACCCGCTTCCACAGCGGCACGGCCTGGAATGTCATTCCGGACAAGGCTGTGCTGGACGGCACGATTCGCACGTTTGAACAGGATGTAAGGACTCGCGTTCTGGCCCGCTTTCAGGAAGTGGTTCAGGGGGTGGCGGCCGCCTTTGGCACCAAGGCAGAGCTGACTTGGGTAAAGGGGCCGCCAGCGGTAGACAATGATCCTGGACTTGAGGAACTTACGGTGCTTGCTGCAAAGAACACAGGACTTCAGGTTGCTTTGACCGATCCGTCTCCAGCTGGAGAGGACTTCGCTTATTACCAGAAGCAGATTCCGGGCTTCTTCGTATTTATGGGGACTTCCGGCAGCCGGGAGTGGCATCATCCAGCTTTTGACCTGGATGAAGAGGCATTGCCGCTGAGTGCCCAGCTTTTTGCGGAATGGGCGAGATTGGCCGTCAGCCACTTCAGCCATGCCGCTGTAGGGGAGGGCTAAGCGATCCGCACTTCATACGATGTCATTGTCGTAGGCGCGGGGTCCATGGGGATGAGCGCAGGGGCCCATTTGGCCAAACGCGGTGTGGATACCCTCCTTATTGATGCATTCGATCCTCCTCATCAGGAGGGGAGCCACCATGGGGATACCCGTCTGATCCGGCATGCTTATCATGGAGGTCCCGCTTATATTAACATGGCGATCCGTGCTCATCAGCTGTGGAATGAGCTGGAGGAGGAGACGGGTGAGACGCTGCTCGTCCAATCGGGCGTGCTCAACATGTCCTCCCCGGCTGTCTATTCTTATAAGGCGCGGCTGGAAGAGTCCAGAGGACTGGGGCTGCCGGTTGAGTATCTGGATGCGGATGAGATTCGTAAGCGGTGGCCAGGGGTCGTTGTTCCTGAAGACTATATGGCACTATATGAGCCTCAGGCCGGCTATTTGTTTAGTGAGCGCTGTATATCCGCATACCGCAGATCAGCGGCGGAGGCAGGAGCCGAGCTGCTTGCGAATACCCGGGTAGAGCGGCTTGAGGCGAACCCCGGAGGTGTATCGGTGTATACGTCAAAGGGAATCTTCCATGCGGGTCAGGTCATCCTCAGCGCGGGGGCGTGGTTCCAGACGCTGGAGCCGTTCCTCTCCTTGAAGATGAAGCCGGTGCGCAAGGTGGTGGGCTGGTTTCAGCCTTCAAATACCCAGTTTGATGCAGGCAGGTTCCCCGGGTTCACGCTGAATACACCGGAAGGGGGATTCTACGGATTTCCCAGCCTGGATGGGTCCGGTCTCAAGATTGGCCGGCATGACGGGGGATTGCCATGGAATCCGGGTGAGCCGATTGCCCCGTTCGGCAGCTGTGAAGAAGACGAGGGGGATCTGCGCCGAGCGCTTGATACTTATATGCCTGGGGCCTCGGGGGCGTTAAATCGTGGCACGGTCTGTAAATATGAATTAACTCCTGATGAGGATTTTATTATCGATCGCCATCCTGTTCATTCCAATGTACTGATCGCCGGAGGCTTTTCGGGACATGGCTTCAAATTCGCAAGTGTAGTGGGTGAAATCCTCTCTGACCTTGCTACTCGCGGGGCTGCGTCTTTGGATATCGGACTATTCTCTATTAGCAGATTCAAATAGACACATCTAGCAGATTCATATAGAAACACAGAGGTGTGAAAATAGCGAGCCATGAGGCTCGTTTTTTTGTTGCCCTTAGGCCTGGTGAAGCGGAGTAGGGAGCTTTTGATCTGGTTATCTGATTGTGCGCTAAAAATTAGCATTTCTGAGCCGATATTAAATAATAGACTGTGCTTTGTGGAATGGAGCGGAAAATAATCGCCAGTGCGCGTCCCGTAGACATTCGGCCGTGTATTGTCTCTGCAGTCAGACCTTCTTATGACAATAGCCTCGTAGGAAACAGACTTAGAATGCCATGGAAGAAGGAACAGGAGAATGGATAGGATCAATCTCATCGCATTATTGAGTATTGTATTTGCGCTGGTCGTAGCATCGGGTCTTCTGGTGCTGAGATATCATATCAAGCGGCTTCACATAAATGAAGAGCGCTTCCGGGTTTCTGCGAAGGGCTCAGGCGCCGTGATCTGGGATACGTTAATTCCAAGCGGAATGTATTATGTCTCAGACAGCTGGTATGAACTAATGGGATATTCCATTGGGGAAGTGGAAGGGAGACTGGAAGTTTGGGAGCAACTTGTTCATCCCGAGGATATATCTGAGGTTCGCCGGGCCAGACAGGAGCATCTTGAAGGCAGGACACCCTTCTATTATACGGAATATCGGATGCGGAAGAAGGATGGGGACTACATATGGTTTGCAGTACGAGGTAAGGCGACCGGGGGAGCCGATGGACGTCATATCCGGTTCGCAGGTTCCATGATTGATATTACGGAGAAAAAACTCTATGAACTTCGTCTGCAGCAAAGCTACAACGAACTCAAAACCAGTGAGGAGAATTACCGCCTTCTTATCGATGCCGTGAACGACGGGATTTGGGAGATGGATTATGAGAAGCAGGTACTACACCTGTCTCCCCGGCTTATTGACATGCTTGGATGTGCGGATCAACCGGATTTTAGTATGCGCCGCCTGTTCCAGAGGATCCATCCCGATGACCGGGGGAAGCTAAAATTGGCCGCGTTAAGACATATCAAGCAGAAGACGGATTACTTCCAGGCTGAATATCGGTTAAGGCAGGACAGCGGCAGATATAACTGGTATCTAGGACGGGGAAAGGCACTGTTCAATGAACGAGGTGAGGTATACCGTCTCGCTGGCTCTAATACGGATATTCATAAAATGAAGCAGGTCCAGGAGGAGCTGCATTATCTGGCCTACTATGATTCACTCAGTGGACTGCCGAACCGGCTGTATATGCTTGAGGACCTGGACCGGTTCTTCAGGGACCCGGAAGGACAGGCGGCCATATTCTTCATTGATATGGATAACTTCAAGTTCATCAATGATACACTCGGACACAAGTCCGGGGACAAGCTGATTCGTCAGGTTAGTCAGAAGCTGGCCACGCTGCTGCCGCTGGAAGGAATGCTGTATCGCCTGGCCGGTGACGAGTTCGTCTATTTCATCAAGAATGTGGAGAACAAGGAAGCTGTACTCTCGATTGCAGCTAACCTGATCCGCAAGTTCAAACAACCTATCCGGATTAACTCCAGCAATATATACGCTACTGTAAGTATCGGGGTCGCCTGTTATCCCGAAGATGGCGAAGATACGGAAGAGCTGCTTAAGAATGCCGACGTGGCTATGTTCAGATCGAAGAAGGCAGGAAAAGGCGTCTTCACGATCTATAACAGGACGATGCACTCGGCGCTGGCTGAGCGAATGAATATAGACAAGCATCTCAGGAACGCGCTTGACCAGGATGAATTCCTGCTGCAGTACCAGCCGCAGATGAATGTGCAGACAGGCCGAATCATTGGCTTCGAAGCCCTGCTTCGCTGGCATAATCCGGAGCTTGGGAGAGTTCCTCCCATTCTGTTCATCCCGGTTGCAGAGGACAGCCGTACCATCATTTCCATTGGTGAATGGGCTATGATTGCGGCTTGTGCATTCATGCGCGAAATCCATGAGAGGGGATACCCGGAGTGCAGAATTTCCGTGAATATTTCCGTGATCCAGATGGTTCAAGAGGATTTCGTAACCATGGTGCTTGATATTTTGGAAGATACGGGACTTGCACCGCAGTATCTGGAGCTGGAGATTACCGAGTCCATCTTCATGGAATCCTATGAGCCAATTATCCATAAGCTGGAGGTCCTGCGTTCACTTGGAGTTCGCATTGCACTGGATGACTTTGGGACCGGATATTCTTCGCTAAGCTATCTGAAGCAGCTGCCGATCTCCACACTCAAGATTGATAAGGGGTTCATAGACAACCTGCCGGAAGAGGACAAGAATCGTTCCCTGACTGAGGCGATGATTGAGATTGGACATAAAATGGGTCTGGAAGTCGTTGCGGAAGGCGTAGAGAGCTATCAGCAGCTCGCGTACCTGAAGGATAACGGATGCGATCTCATTCAAGGCTATTTCCTCAGTAAGCCTCTTGATGAAGATGAAGTAGAGGCCCTGCTTCTGCGGTACTAGCAGCAAGTAAGATAAACGTTATAGCACTAATAGGGTAAACGTTACAGCAGTAATTGAGATTAACGTTACAGCAGTCAGTAATTATTAATAACAGTCCAAGCTGCAATTACTATTATTGCGGTGGGAATAAATTGCCCATACCACGAGGCCAGTGCCCTGAGGTGTGGGCTTTTTTGTCGTTAGATTCCTGGGGTAATCCATGGTTCTTTCTTTGATTTGTCCATGTCATATTAGGTTTTTTATCTATTTGAAAATGCTTACATCCATTAGAGTATAGGTACATCTATTTTGCCAAAAGACCAGTCCTATAAGGAGTGACGATATTATGGAACAATTCAGATTACCTAAAATTCCAATGCCAAAGTTTCCGCTTCCGAAGGTTATTCAGGAGGTGCTTCAAGAGGCGGAAGAGCAATTAAAGCATCGGCCCAAGCTGCTGCAGCTCTTCAAGAACTGCTTCCCGAACACCCTAGAGACTACGACCAAGCTTATGGATGATGGAACTACCTTCGTGATTACCGGGGATATCCCAGCCTGCTGGCTGCGCGATTCGGTAGAGCAGGTCATTCACTATATTCCTTTTGCCAAAAATGATCCCGATCTTCAGCGGATTATCGGTGGACTGATCAAACGGCATATTAAGTACATTCTGATTGATCCGTACGCAAATGCCTTTAATGAACTGGCAAATGACTGGCACTGGAGCAAAGCGGACATCACAGACATGTCCCCTTGGGTCTGGGAGCGGAAGTTCGAGCTGGATTCCCTCTGCTTCCCAGTTCGTCTCGCTTATAAATACTGGAAAGAGACGGAACTCACCGATATGTTCGACCTGGAATTCAGACAAGCCATGCAGACCATCTATGACCTGTTCAAGACGGAGCAGCGTCACTTCGAGCTGTCCCCTTACCGGTTCACCCGCAGCAACGGAATTCCTGAGGATTCGATCCGCAATCAGGGTATGGGGATGCCCGTCAACTACACAGGGATGGTCTGGTCCGGGTTCCGTTCCAGCGACGATGCCTGTGATTTCCACTACAATATTCCGGCGAATATGTTCGCTGTGGTTACGCTGCGTCAGATGCAGGAGTTCGCAGAATGGGTATACCGGGATCTGGCTTTTCTTGAGGAGCTTAAGCAGCTTGAGGCGGATATTGATCATGGGATCAAGCTGTATGGCATCTATAGGCATCCTAAGTTCGGTCCGATCTATGCTTACGAGACCGACGGCTTCGGGAACTACTGCCTGATGGATGATGCCGGTACACCGGGCCTGATGTCGATTCCTTATCTGGGATACGTCCCGGCTGATGATGAAATCTATCAGAATACAAGAAGATTTGCGCTTAGCAAGGAGAATCCATTCTACTTCGAAGGCAAGAAAGCCAAGGGCATCGGAAGCCCGCATACCCCTAAGGAATATATCTGGCACATGGCGCTGTCCATGCAGGGGCTGACTGCCATTAACCGGGAAGAGAAGCTTGAGATGATCGCCCTGCTGGAAGCCACAGATGCGGATACCGGCTTCATGCATGAAGGGTTCCATGCGGATGACCCGGCAGTTTTTACCCGCAAATGGTTCGCTTGGTCGAACAGCCTGTTCTCCCAGCTCGTGTACACGGCCATGAAGGAAGGGATTCTATGAGTAAGTCTGTCCTTATCTTCTATGACCCGGATTTCCCGTCTGCCTGTCACCAATTGGAAGAGAGTGGGAGCGCCTGCCCCGGGAGCGCAATCCCTTTAAGCTTAGAGAATCAACGCGAACTCGAAAGTCTAGCCAGTATAGGGCAGGTGGTTCGTGCAGATCAATTGGAAGAAGCGCTTCAGAAGTTCGAAGGGGGATGCTTGATTAACCTTCATGCTCCATATTTTCCGAAGTCGGCGTGGCCTGAAATTATTCGTTATCTCAGAAAGGGCGGCGGGTTGATCAGCGCAGGCGGAGCTCCTTTCAAGCATCCGGTTCGGCAGGAAGCCGGAGAGTGGGTCATTGAACCGGAACAGACTGCGTATCATCAGGAGCTGTATATCCATGAAGCGCTGAAGGTGGATGGTACCCGAATCCATTCCCTGATCGCCCTGGATACGATTCCGCTGCTGGCTGGACAGGAGATCTTATTTGCCCCAGGTACGGATACCTGGAATCTGGTGCCCCATACGACCAAGACGAGCGATCTGCCGCATCAAATGGGTTCGTCAGGACCTATGAGCACGCGGATTTATCCGCTGATGAAGGGTCTTACGATGGACGGCAGAGAGTCAGCCGCCCCCGTAGTCTTGTGGGAGAACACACTAGGTGAATTTGCCGGTTCGCGCTGGCTGTTCGTGGGAGTGCCCCTGACGGCAGAGTTTTGGCAGGGCGGCGGAGGATCAGTTCTGGCCAAATGGGCCGTATTCTGCGCAAAAGGCGTCACGGAAATGTGGATCAAGCCGAATTATGCGTCCTATGAACCAGGGGAGCGAGCGGGGCTCACCCTGCAGCTTCAGGCTATTCGGAACAAGGAGGAAATACACCGGGCGGATCAGCGGGTTTATTCCGGTTCTGGTGCGGGTGTACCCGGTGATCCTGAGCGTGTGATGTGGAAATTCGATCTAACGGCTGAGCATGAGGACGAACCGGGCTTAAGGTGGACCCATCAGCTGGAGCTTGCAGCAGAAGAAGAACTGCACATCGTGAGGCTTCCGGTTCCGCTGGAAATCCGCGCGGGTCTATACCGCGTTGAATGCCGTGCAGAGTCTTCGGATGGAGAGGTTCGGATTCTGCGTCAGGGCTTCTGGGGCCATGACCCAGAGCTATTGGCAGCTGGCGAACCTGTCACAAGCGGCAGGGATTATTTCATCAAAGACGGCAGACCGATGCCTGTCGTGGGTATGACCTATATGACGAGCGATGTGGCCCGGAAATTCCTGTTCCTGCCGAATAGCGACGTATGGGACCGGGATATGGCCCAGATGCGCAAGGCCGGAATCAACTGGATTCGTACAGGAATCTGGACGGCTTACCGCAATATCATGCAGATTGACGGGCATGTCTCGGAGGATGTGCTTAGAGCCATAGATGCATTTATCATGACCGCCAAGAAGCATGATCTTCAAGTGACGTTCACCTTCTTCTCGTTCACCCCGGAGACGTGGGAGGGGGTTAATCCTTACCTTGACCCGCAGAGTGTGGAAGCTCAGAAACGGTTCATTCGCTCCATTGTGTCGCGCCACAAGAATACGACGAATGTGGACTGGGATTTGATTAATGAACCCTCGATGTTCGATCCGGTACGGGTTTTCTCGGATGGACCGAGCTCTTGTCATGACCGGTTTGAGCATGAGGCTTTTATTGCATGGCTGAATCAGCGGCATGGCCGCATCGAAGTATTGCAAGAACGCTGGAACATGACCCCGGAGCAGCTCCCGGATTTTGCATCCGCCCGGATTCCGGAAGTTACGGAGATTAATTTCAATGTGCAGGATATGCACAAGGCGAAGAAAGGAACCCGATGGCTGGATTACTGCTTGTTCTCCATGGATATGCACAACCGCTGGGCGGGGCAGCTGTACAGCACGATTAAGGAAATATGCCCGGGTCATATGGTTACGGTCGGTCAGGATGAGGGACTTGGTGCACAGCGTCCGTCCCCGTTCTTCTACGAAGAGGCCGTGGATTATACTACTGTCCATTCCTGGTGGTTCAACGATTACCTGCTATGGGACGGAATCTTCGCCAAGACGGCGAATAAGCCAAATCTTATTCAGGAGACCGGGGTGATGTATGTGGAAACCCCGGATGGCCGGGCGAAGAGATCAGAGCAGGAGCTGCGCAATCTGCTGGAGCGGAAGTATGCCTATGCCTTCTCTACCGTGGGAGCGGGTGCCGTGCACTGGATATGGAACACGAATTTCTACATGGATAATGCCAATGAGTCGCATATCGGGGCGCTTCGTGCGGATGGGACCGAGAAGCCTGAGGCGGACGTCTCCTATGACTTCGGCCAGTTCATTGAAGGCATCCGTGATGTGTTCGGTGAGCGCGATCTTGAAGAGATTGCCGCCGTATTCCCTTACTCCAATGATTTCTCTAACCGGAAGCTGGCATTCGAGGCGACCACCCGGCTAACCCGTATTCTTGCTTATGATTTGAAGCTGCCTTTCCGGGGCGCTTCGGAATACCACCTGGATGACCTTCAGCACAATCCGGCCAAGCTGATCCTGCTTCCGAGCGCCCATAACTTCGACGATGCGGCCATGGATGAGCTGATCCGCATCGTTAGCGAGACGGGAGCGGTGCTGCTGGTCACCGGCCCGATCGGGCTTGACGCGTACTGGCGGCCATCGGATCGCCTCCAGGCCGTCCTTGGCCCGCACGAGCTGCGCAACGTGCGCCGGGAAGAAGCGCTTGTCCTGCAGGGTCAAGCGCTGCCGGTCTCGTTCGGCCACCGGCGAATCGCCGAGGTGGCCAAAGAGGTGCCCGTTCACGGATCAGCCGAAGTCTCCGGCGGAGCTTCGGTCGTGAACGTGCCCCTGGGCAAGGGCCGGCTCATCTGGAGCCCGCTGCCGGCCGAACTTAGCGAGCGCAGCAGCACAACCGCTGCGCTGTACCGCTACGCCGCCGAGGCCGCTGGGGTCCGCAGCGACCTCGAATGGCTGCGCGGCGGCGAGCTTCCCGGCGTCTACGGCCGGAAGCTCCGCTTCGCCGAGGGCTCGCTGTTCGTGTTCGTGTCCGAGTATGCGCTGGACACGAACATCGAGGTCAGGGACCCGAGCAGCGGCTGCACCTACTCGTTCCTGCTCGAACAGGAACGCTCCGTTCTCTTCGCCGCGGACAAGAGCGGCGCCCTGCTGGGCACCTACCGCCCACACGAGGTAGAGATCAACGTCACGCACGAGAGGTAAGCGAATCCCGCAGGGACAGTGCCTGTAGGCAGGCTGTCGAAGGCAAGGCCGCCCACCCACGCCCCGCCGACAAGAAAGGGGCAGGCCGGGCAACCAAAGCCACGCACGAGAGGTAAGCGAATCCCGCAGGGAGAGCGCCTGTAGGCAGGCTGTTGAAGGCAAGGCCGCCCACCCTCGCCCCGCCGACGCGGAAAGGGCAGGCCAGGTATCCCAAGCGACGCACCAGAAGTAAGCGAATCCCGCAGGGACAGCGCCTCCAAGCAGGCAGTAGCAGTCACCCCCGCCAACGCCAGCTCAACCCCCGGCGAGATCAAGCCGGGGGAGCCTCCTTGCCCATGCTCTGTGCTCCAGCCCAAAGCGGGTCTCCGAAGGAGACGGCAAGCGGCTTATAGCACACTGTACCTCAGTCCGGGCAGGAGCGCACCAGGTAGAGCGTGTCCCCAAAGGGGGACGACAAGCGGCTCCACGCCCCGCCCTGCCCGCTCGGGTGCACCAATCCCAGCTCTCCCCATCCAAATCATGGGTGTCCAGAGGGCAGAGCCCTTGGGGCCCTCCCTTGGCTAAGGGAGGGTTTGGGAGGGATCGAAAAAAGGAGGAAAAAACCCATGCCAAAAAGATCAGCTCATATTATCTCTCACACCCACTGGGACCGGGAATGGTATCTGCCCTATGAGAAGCACCATGTCCGGCTCGTTCAGCTTGTGGATGCGCTGCTGGATAAGCTGGATGGAGATCGTGAATTCAAAAGCTTTTATCTGGATGGTCAGACGATTATTCTGGAGGACTATCTGCAGGTTCGTCCAGAGAACCTGGATCGCTTGCAAAAGCACATTACGGCGGGGCGTTTGATCATTGGACCGTGGTATATTTTGCAGGATGCATTCCTTACGAGCGGTGAAGCGAATGTCCGCAATATGCAGATCGGGCATCAGGATGCTTATAGATACGGAGAGCCGTCCAAAATCGGATACTTCCCCGATACCTTTGGTCTCGTCGGCCAGACCCCGCAGCTGATGCGGCAGGCGGGCATTACGAACGCCTTCTTCGGGCGAGGAGTGAAGCCCACAGGCTTCAATAATACCGTGTCCGACGGAGGATATGAGTCCTCTTTCTCCGAGCTGATCTGGGAAGGGCCGGATGGCTCTAAGGTGCTGGGCATTTTGTTCGCCAACTGGTATTCGAACGGGAACGAAGTGCCGGTAGACGAAGCCGGGGCAAAACAATTCTGGGAACGGAAGCTGGCGGATGCCGAGAAATATGCGTCCACAAGCGAGCTGCTGTTCATGAATGGCTGTGATCATCAGCCGGTGCAGCTGGATCTTCCGCAGGCCATCAGGGCAGCTCGGAAGCTTTATCCGGATACGGAGTTCATTCACTCCAATTTCCCGGACTACCTGAAGGCCGTTGAAGGGGCGCTGGATCGGACCAGCCTGTCAACGGTACAAGGTGAGCTGAGAAGCCAGCGCACGGATGGATGGGGTACGCTCGTGAATACGGCATCCGCCCGTGTATATTTGAAGCAGATGAACCAGAAGGGGCAGGCCATACTTGAAAAAGTAGCCGAGCCGCTAGCCTCCTTGGCCCATGTCCTTGGCAGGGAATACCCGCATCATCTGTTCACTTATGCCTGGAAGACACTCATGCAGAACCATCCCCATGACAGCATTTGTGGATGCAGTGTCGATGAAGTTCACCGCGAGATGGTGACCCGCTTTGAGAAGAGCTATCATGTGGCAGAATCGATTGTAGAGGACAGCAAGAAGGTGATCGCAGACGCGGTCGATACGTCGGTCTTCTCCGCCTACGGGGAGGCTCCGCTTCCGTTGATCATAATGAATACCAGCGGCTGGAGCCGCACGGGAGTAGTTAGTGTGGAGCTGGACGCCGAACGCTTGTATTTACGGGAGGGCTATACGTTAGAGGAGACCGCGGCGCGGATGAAAGCTGTCGATTTGTCCGGCCGCGTGCTGGTGGATACGGAAGGTCAAGCTGAAGACTGTACCGTGGAAGACTTGGGTCTGCTGTTCGGATATGACCTCCCGGATGATCAGTTCCGCCAGCCGTATATGTGTCGCAGGGTCAGAATAACCTTCGAGGCGCGGCAGGTACCTGCGCTGGGGCTGCGTGCTTACGCATGGGTCCGTCAGCAAGGCAAGTTGGCTTCCACGAAGTCAGATACTCAGGCGAATTCCCTGATCAAGGGAGATCGCATATTGGAGAATGGATTGCTTAAGGTTGAAATTTCCGCAGACGGTTCTTTTACACTGCGGGACAAGACAAGTGGCAAGGTCTACAAGGATCTGGGAGTGTACGAGGATACCGGAGATATCGGGAACGAATATATGTACAAACAGCCGGAGGGAGAGCAGGCGCTGACGACCAAGGGACTCCGGGCAGACATCTCCGTTCTGGAGGATACCCCTTACCGTGCCAAGGTAGAAATTAAGCACGAATGGGAGATCCCGGAGTCCGCCGATGCCAAGCTGGATGAGGAGCAGCGGGCCTTGGTTTATTATCCGGAGCGACAAGCGCAGCGAAGCCGCGATACCGTAACAATCAGACTTCGTACGATACTCAGCTTGGAACATGAAGGCAGAGGGCTGCACATCGAGACCAAGATCGATAACACGGCCAAGGATCACCGAATCAGAGTCCTGTTCCCAACCGACCTGAATACGGCGATTCACCACGTGGATTCCATGTTTGAAATTCCACAGCGGGACAATGAACCTGCCCCAGAGTGGGAGAATCCGAGCAATACTCAGCATCAGCAGGCATTTGTGGATGTTTGTGACGGAGAGGCTGGACTTACCGTGGCGAACCTCGGTCTGAATGAATATGAAGTGCTTCGGGATGGCCGGAATACGATAGCGATTACGCTGCTGCGCGCTGTAGGTGAGCTTGGTGATTGGGGACTGTTCCCTACGCCTGAGGCTCAGTGTCTTGGCGAGCATATAGTCCATATGGAGCTGATTCCACACGGTGGAGACGGAATCACTTCTGGCGCTTACGCCGAAGCTTATAAATTCCAGATCCCGTGGACGGTATGCCAGACGGACATCCATACGGGATCGATATCCCCGGTGTACACGCCGTTTAAGTGGGAAAGCCAGCAGTTGGCCTTCTCCTCGCTAAAAATGAACCCAGACACCGGAGACCTGCTGCTTCGCTGGTACAACATGAGCAAGGATGAGACCGAACTTACCCTGAAACCCGAGATTCCTTACGAGTATTTCTACAAGACTACCATTATGGAAGAGGCGAATCCGCCCGTTACCAGCAATGCGGCCGGAGATCTCTCTATACTGGCCGGGCCTTGCGAGATTCTTACCCTCGGGATGAAGATAATAAATTAATCTAATAATGGAGTAGCATACAACGCAAAAGATGATAAACAACAAGATGCTATGCGCCATAGGGATGTGGCCACGCGTGATCGGCGCTGGCCATATTTTTTTACAAATTGAAACGGGAGATCAAAATTAATGGCTTATAAATTGTAGTAAACGACTCCTAATATGGACAGTATTACCTCCTCTTATTTTAGAAGCTAGATACGGCTTCAAGTTTTTGTACTTCCTATTTTTGTATAGAAACCATACATTTTAGGCGAGAAAATGAGCATAAAATCAATACTTATTATTAGCATAGAGAACACGTTTACTAATGATGTCATTACATATCCTCCTTAACAAAGTGATCTAATAAGTAGCTATAATCAAAAAGAGAGCGTCAGCTGCCTTATATTTTCCATGAGAGGACAATGCTTTATGGAGTGGGTTCAAAAAATAAATGATGACCACATTAAAAAGTTTATGCAAAAGAATACTTTTCAAAATACAGACTTATTCATGAAAAGGGCAACTTTAGCAAATGAAAACCCTCATGTTACTGAGATTACAACATTAGCGGAATTTCTTCTCGTTGCTGCTGCTTTAAAAGCACCTAATACGGTCTTTACCTTTCCTATTGTGGACAATGAGGACATTAACGCAGTGACTAAAGATCAATTACTTATCCATTTCGATGATATTCGAGTAGCGACTGTTAACCAAAATCCTTATGAATACAATGCTAGGAATATTAAACAGAAAACAGTTCAATTTTTAAAAGATAAACACACCCATCACACTTTGCATCCTTATGTCTATGAGCTGTTTGGCTCTATAGAAGAAATATGTCCCGAGAAACATGCTGATAAGATAGAATGTTATAAAGTAATTTCATCGCATATCCAACCAGTAAATATTTTGCTAGACGACACGTTCTATGCAACATGGGAATATATTAGTCGAACCTTCCTCTGTAGAAATGGCTTTTACCCTATCGTCCCAACAAATTGGTTTCTAGGTGATCATATAAAATCTTTATCTGTTATAGCCTACTTTGTAGACAAGAGGATTGATATAATTTTCACAACAAATGCTCGTACGCACCAAATAATCGCCATTGATTTAGTTAATGGTTTTGCGAAGAAGTAAAAAACCATGCTTCCACTCCGATATGACAAGGGAGGAATACTTAATGAAACAACACCATGAAGCTGC
>RCUH01001590.1_pt1 | contig 16232 bp, 8 predicted proteins | sample 2166191 | NCBI WGS metagenome assembly RCUH01 (sample SAMN09932848, study PRJNA488358) | compost metagenome | feature: garden; material: soil; isolation source: compost soil in an enriched community after 214 h of incubation | place: Germany: Experimental Botanical Garden Goettingen | collected...
CAACATAGATTCTGCCCAATACTCATCCAATGTCCCGATATTCACGACCAAAGAATGAGAAATCGAAACCATTTCTTCCATTTCAGATTTGGCGTGCGCCATAATAGGAGAGGCACCGATGGCAAGAATTGCATTGGCGGTATTGTTCATTACGACATAGTTGGTGATGCTATGTACGAGAGGCGATGTTTCTCTCACAGTGAGAATGTGTTTCCAAAAATTATTTTCCATATTTAAATATTTTAAAAATAAATGCTTTAGGAAAATAAAAAGAAACAACAGCCATTTTAAGTGAATGACTTATTGCTTTTCCCTACGTCGGTGTTAGCCGTATCAGGTTCAAAGGGACTCTCTCAATTCTTTTCAGAATACCCCTAAAGCATTACAAATATATAGAAAATTGTTTAAATGGATTTTAGCAAGTTTGTTTTGAATGCGTCATTGTTTTAATTAGCAAATCAAAAGCAATCTTAATTTTCCATCATTTTCCGCAGGTGCACGATGAATGCAAGGTAAAACTTTTTGTCCGGGATGATCTACCGCCAATCTCCAAAGATGACCTAATCCTAAATTTGTAGGTTTTGCATCTGGCTTGGCTTGATAGTGCAAATCAAAATAATTTTCTATTAAGAACGTTTCAAATTCCGAATCCGGACCGTCGTGTAATTCTTTGAGCTTTTCCCGAATTTCTGGAATTAATATTTTTTGCGTGGCTTCATCATTAGCCAAAATATCACTTGAAGAGCCATGATAAGTGCACAAAAATGTACTTGTTGCTATAGGAGAACGGTCGATATGATAAGAATAGACATCTGTCGAGATAAAATCAAACTCATCATCGCGTTCGTAATTTTTAAGCAAATTAAGTGAAGGTAATACGCCGTAATCGGATAGTGATTTTAGATCATTAAGGATAATTTCGCGCGCTAATTTTCCATTCTCTGACAACTGAAGCGCTGACAGATCATCAATGCTAATTTCCGTAATATTGTCTTTTAACTCAAGTTTAGAAACGATTTCTGCAAAATCTCCAACCAAATTTCTTTCCCAGCACATTGCGTTGATTCCGCCTTGGAAATCATTATTCACAAGTTCAGAAAAGTTGGAAACAACAGCGATTTGTTTGTTGTCAGAAAATAAATTTTTCATGGATTATTGAGAAACAGTCTCAGCTTTAACTGCGAATTTTTTGTAAAGTTGACTCCTGTTTTTAACATCATAAATCTTGTAGATATTTTTAATATGATATTTCACAGTGGTTTCCGCTATGAAGAGTTTTTCTGCAATCTCGGCATTGGTAAAACCTTTCAACATTTGAAGGACAATTTCCTTTTGTCTCTCATTCAAAGAGTCATTTTCCAAAACCTGACTGTCATCGATGATATTGAGATTGGGCAAATTTTTATAAAACTTGACACTTTCCCTCAATCTTCTGAATTCCAAATTCCTTTTTCTGATGTATCTTTTATAGAATTTGATTCGCTGATAATTGTAAACACTTGTGGAAACCAGTAAAACCAGCAGACCTACGATGAGGTGATTTCTGTATCCCAATAAGTTCTGGAAATTTTCATTCAATTGCGAACTTGAGGGATGTTTTGGATTGTGATAATGCCGAGAATTGTTTTTCAATTCCACGACTGCTACTTCAGAATAATTATTTCTGAGGGAAGAATAATCTATGACCGAATACTTTGAAATCAGTGGTAGAGAAGAGATACAAACTATTTTAATTGCTTTGAGACAAAGAAAACTGTGATATAACATTTGCGTTTTTAGGATAAATGGTTGTGCAATTATACAACATCTATTACCAATACGTTAATATCTTTGACAATAATTTATTATCAATGTAATTTATATAATTAATTAAGCTCGTAATTTACAACCACCATGCTTAAGATAAAATGTACGAGATCCTCCTCAGCTTTTTTGGTGCTGATGATTTTTTTCTTGTAATATGGCGAACTGAAAATATTCTTTAGAGTAACGTAATTGGTAAATTCTTCACCTCGGATGTAAGTGTTCACATTCCCATCTTTCTTTTCCAAAATTTTATCTTCCAAGGTTCGTACTTTGAAGTGTACCTCACACAATTTTGGTTTCATATCCTTTTTATCAGAATACCTTTCTACGATGTTAACTTTGAACGTATTTAGTGTAATAGTGTTGAAAATAACATTGGACCCAACTTCTTGAATATTAAGTTCGAGTTCGTACTTCATAATCCTTATTTTTTGCAAAAGTATATAAAAATATTCCAAAAAAAATATGATATGGGTATTAATAAACAAATATTCTGAATAAAATGAAAGGAATCCAATAAACTATCATTTTAATTAAAAAACACAATTATTCAATAATACATTTACATTAAACTACGCAATCTCCTTTGTAATGGCACAAAATCTGTAAGTAGATCGATATCAAATTATAAACTATGCCAGTAAAATTACAATTAGCAGATTGCAGTCATTGCAAAGGATTTATCTTGTCAACTGTCATAAACACGGAAGATAAGTATCATCCTCTCATTTTAAATCATTACCTTCAACACGGAGAATCGAAATTTACACTTGACAGGATGATTTTTGAACGCACTGTAAACGAAACAAGCTCAGAAATCCGAGTTGTCAATCTAAAAGAACATCTCAAAAATCAACACAACTATTGTAATTGCTATTCCGATGACAACGCAAAAAGTAATCATTGTTATGATATCAAAGCTTTCAACAAAGCAAAAGATGAGAGCAATGATAATGATGTTTATTTTTATGACCTATATTTGACCTACAACAATTTTCATCAGGATATTCCCACGCGTCAGGCGATTTGAAGATTTAATGCAAACAATTGCTTTCAAAGTCTAAAACCGGAGATAAATATTTTCCAGATTTTAAAATAATTAGAGTAAATACATTTATAGTATGGTATTTGCTTTAGCAACGCATAAAAAATTAACAAGGTTTGAAAAAAATCAACAAGGGAAAAATTCTCAGACGTTTTGTCAGAACCATCATTAGCATTGTGGTTTTTTTTATTTTGCTCATCTTCAGTTTGAGATTGCCGTTTGTTCAGAATTTTATCAAGGACAAAGCCATCACTTATCTCGAAGGTAAAATCAAGACAAAAGTCAGTCTGGAAAAGATTTACATCGGTTTTCCAAACAGTGTCGTGATCGAAAATCTGCATTTGAAAGGTCAAAATATCGATACGCTTTTGGCGGTGAAAAAGTTTGATGTCGGATTGGATATGTGGCAATTGATGAAGTCGAAAGCAGATTTGACTTCGATAGATTTGGAAGGCGTTCGCGCGAATGTGGTTCGCAATCCGCAGGGCAAATTCAACTTTGATTACATTATGGAAGCGTTTGCAACTTCCGAAAAAGAGGAAAGTCCGTCCAAACCTTTTATCATTTCTTTGGATAAAATTAATCTTAAAGATATTGGTGTTACTTTCAACGACCAGCAATCTAAAAATGACATCAAGGTTTATTTTAATTCATTCGATACGCGCGTAAAAACTTTCGACCTTCAAAATAACAAATACGCGGTCAATGACATCAATCTTGATGGTTTGAAATTAAAACTGAAACAAGATTTAATTGAAGAAGTTTCCAAAAATGTGGAAGAAAAAGTAGATTCTCTCAATCAGAAAAAACCAATGCAGTTGGGCTTGAGCGGAATCAAACTGACGAATTTCAATATCGATTATGGTGATGATAATTCCAAAACTTTTGCTAAAGTTTTGTTTAAAGAATTAAGCACAAAAATCAATAATCTTGATTTACAGAATAATGCTTTTGACGTTGGAAATGTATATTTAACTGGTGCAAATATCAACGCCAATTTATTTCTTCCAGCTTCAAATGCAAATCCGAAAGAAGAAAAAACATCTGAACTTTCAAAAAATACAACACAGGAAAAAGCGATGAAAGTGCTTCTTGGAAAATTGATTTTCGAAGATGTAAAAGTCGCTTACAACAATACAGCCGTTGCGCCAACCAGAAGCGGAATGGATTTCAACCATCTGAATTTTGGAAAAATGAATATTGATGTTCGTGATTTCAAAATGGAAAACAATGGTTTTGCAGGAAGTATAAAATCGGCGGAAATTCAGGAATCGCGAGGTTTGGATATTCAAAAATTCAATACAGATTTTGTCTATTCTGACAAAGAAGCTTACCTGAAAGACCTTTATCTACAAACGCCAAAAACTATTTTGAGAGATGAAGTGGTCCTTAATTATAATTCCATCGAACAATTATCTTCGAATCTTGGCGCAGTCAAAATCTCGGCAAGCATCAAAAATTCTAAAATCGGTTTTGCTGATATTTTGAATTTGGTTCCAACGCTCAGAAACACAGCGCCGTTCAACAAATATCCAAACTCAACGTTGAATGTCAATGCCAATGTGAGAGGAACTGTGAACGATCTTTTCATTAATGAACTGAAAGTTTCTGGTCTTGATCAACTTCGTGTCAATGCCTCAGGAAGAATACGAAATGCGATGAATCCTGACCAATTGTATTACGATTTGAAGATTGGCGAACTAGCTTCATCCGGAAAAACGATTTTCAATTTGGTTCCGAAAGGCACGATTCCATCCAATATTTCGTTGCCTTCGCATTTCAGCATCAAAGGTTTTGCGAAAGGAACGACGAAAGTGGTGAATACGAATTTGAATCTCCACTCAACACTTGGAAACGCCGGAATCATCGCTCAAGTTGATATGCGAAGAAAAAACCGTGAGTTGTATGATGTGAAGGCCAACTTGCAGAATCTTCAAATCGGAAAAATGATTCAGAATAAAGATTTGGGCGCAATCACGGCTCAGATTTCTGCAAAAGGCGAAAGTTTCGATTTCAAAAATGCGAACGCGAATCTTGTCGGAAACGTGCAATCTGCTACATACAAAGGTTATCGTTATCAAAATATGAATTTGGTGGGCAAGATCAATCGTGGCGTTTACAATATTGTCCTCAATTCCAAAGACCCGAATGCAAATCTTAATCTGACCGCTTCAGGCGTTTACGATGAGAAAAATCCTACTGTAAAAGTTAATGGAAAAATTAATAAGTTAGATTTAAATAAATTAGGATTCTACAGTTCTCCAATGATTTTGGCTGGCGCAATAGATGGTGATTTTACAAGTCTCGACCCAGATAACTTAAGTGGTTATTTGAATTTGAAAAACTTTGCCATTTCCGATGAAAAGGAAGTTTATCCGATTCAGGAAATGAACTTATTGGCGGTTTCTACGCCAGATTCTAATCAGATTAGATTTAATTCCCAAATCGCTGACGTAGAACTTAACGGAAAATATAAATTGACTCAGATTTTCGGAGCATTATCGCAAACTATTAATCAATATTATCAATTCCAAAAACCAGGGAAAGCTGAAAAGATTGATGAAGGCCAGTTTTTCACGCTAAACGCAAACATCAAAAATGATGATTTGATCAGAAAGTTTGTTCCGGATTTGAAAAGTTTTGAAACCATCAACATCATTGGAAATTACAACGCCGATTCGCAAAAAATAGAGTTGGACGCAAAGATTCCACAGGTTTTGTATGGCACGAATACACTTGAAAATACAAATATTAAAATCACGAATGAAAACCAAGCATTGCAATACAATCTGGATGTTGCATCTTTGAAAAGTGAAAGTTTTGCTTTGAACAAAGTCAATATCAACGGTGATGTGGCGGAGAATATCATTAATTACAACATCACAACGAAAGACGATAAAGATGCCACGCAATTCCTGATTGCCGGTAACGCCAAATCGATGAATGACATTACCGAAATCTCCCTAAATCCAAATGGTTTGAAACTAAACTATACGGATTGGACGGTTGCAGAAAACAACAAAATCCAAATCGGAGGTCAGGGAATTTTTGCGGATAATTTCAGGTTGTCGAATGCTGGAAGTGAGATTTTGGTTCAGTCCGAAAACACGTCGCCGAACAGTCCGCTGAATGTTTCGCTTAAAGATTTTAAAATCGAGACCATCACGGAAATCATCAAAAAAGATTCTCTTCTGGCGAAAGGAATAATCAACGGAACAGCACAATTGCGGGATTTAAATAAAAATATGACGTTCACGTCGGACATCGATGTTTCAGATTTGTTCGTTTTTGGAAGTCCGGTTGGAAATCTCGATATCAAGGTTGATAACCAAACGCCTGACGTTCTGAATACCAATATCGCACTTTCCGGAAATAACAACGATGTGAAAATCACTGGAAATTACAACACGTCGGCAAGCAGTTTTGATTTGAATTTGGCAATGAATCAACTTCAAATGCAGACTTTGCAAGGCTTCACGATGAATGCGATTACAAATACAGAAGGTTTCCTTTCTGGCGATCTGAAAATTACGGGAACGACGACTGCACCGAAGATTTTGGGCGATGTAAAGATGAATAATGTCGGATTGATGATCGCGCAAACAGGAAGTGATTTTAGAAATATCAATGATAAAATTGGATTTACAAATCGCGGAATTGAGTTTGATAATTTCAAAATCAATGATAAAGACGGCAATTCTCTGAGAATCAATGGTCAGGTTTTGACGCAGACGTATAAAGATTTTGCTTTTAATTTGGACCTTGACGCGAAGGATTTCAAAGTGGTGAATTCCGAGAAATCAAACGATGCAATGATGTACGGAATTTTGGCAATCGACGCAGGATTGAAAGTTCGCGGAAATCTTGATTTGCCTAAAGTGGATGGAAGATTGGCAGTTTCTGAAAATACAGATTTCACGTTTGTACTTCCTCAGTCAAGCCCATCGTTGCAGGAAAGAGACGGAATTGTTGAGTTCATAGACCAAGACCAGATTGCATTGAACAAAACCATTAAAACAGATTCTATCGATTCTCAAACCAACTTCAAAGGAATGGATGTGAGCGTGAATATTGAAGTGAGCAAAGAAGCGAAAATGTCCATCATCATTGATAAAGCGAACGGCGATTTTGTAAAACTTCAAGGTGAAGCAGATTTGACGGGCGGAATTGACCCTTCTGGAAAAACTACGTTGGTCGGCGTTTATCAGGTGGAAAAAGGAAGTTACGATATGTCTGTGAGCCTATTGAAAAGGAAATTTGATATCCAAAAAGGTAGTACAATTACTTGGACTGGGGAACCAACAACGGCAACGCTCGACATCACGGCGGTTTATAAGTCGAATGTTGCGCCAATTGATTTGGTGGAACAACAGATGAGCGATGTAGAGCTGAACCAATTCAAACAAAGAATTCCGTTCAATACGTTATTGATTTTGAAAGGCGAATTGATGAAACCTCAAATCAGTTTTGATATTACGACGGACGAAAAAAATAACTCGGTTTCTTCTTTGGTGACCGAAACGATTGACGGTAAATTGGCACAATTGCGAGAAGATGAAAACGAAATGAACAAGCAGGTTTTTGCGATGCTTTTGCTTAACAGATTCATTGGAGAAAATCCTTTCCAAAGTAATTCTGGCGTGTCTGCTGAGACGATGGCGAGACAAAGTGTGAGCAAGATTCTGTCTCAACAGATTAATAATTTAGCTTCAGATTTGATAAAAGGAGTTGACCTTAATTTTGACCTGGAATCTTCCGAAGATTATTCGACAGGAACTCAAAACACAAGAACAGATTTGAATATCGACGTCAGTAAAAAATTATTGAATGACCGTTTGAAAGTGTCTGTAGGAAGTAACTTCGGAGTGGAAGGTGAAGCGAGACAAAATGAAAATACGACCAACATTGCTGGTGATGTGACTGTAGATTACAGCCTTTCCCGAGATGGAAGATATATGCTTCGTGCGTATCGAAAAAATGATTATCAAGTGGCTTTGCAAGGGCAAATCGTGGAAACAGGCGTCGGTTTCATCATCACTTTGGATTATAACAAATTCTCTGATATTTTCCGAAAATCAAGAAGAAACAACAAAGACAGCAAGAAAAAACAAGACAAAGAAGTCGTAGAATTTAAATAATGAAATTGCTGAGAAAATTGGCGATAACGTTTGATTAAAAACAGTTAAGAACAACAAATGAAAATCAATCTAAATACATATTGTAAATATTTTTTAGCATCGGGAATTACGGCGTTTGTGATGTCTTGTAGCAACACCAAGTTCCTGAAAGAAGGCGAAATGTTGTACACTGGAGGCGAAGTGAAAGTGGAAAATGATAGTATTTCCAAAAAGGAAAAAAAGGCTTTGAAAAGTGCTTTGGAAGAAAATCTGACACCAAAACCGAACTCATCTTTTTTTGGATTAAGACCAAAATTATACGCCTACAACGCAACCAAAGAACCTGAAAAGGAAAAAGGATTGAAATATTGGTTGAAGTACAAATTTGGGGAAGAGCCAGTTTTACTGGGCGATGTTGATAGAGAATTTAACAAAGATATTATCGTCAATTATTCTGAAAACAAAGGTTATTTCAATGCGAAAGCAAAGTATGACACGGTTTCGAAAAACAAAAAGGCGCAAGTCATTTATACGCTGAATCCTGGTAATCAGTATTTGATTAATAAGGTTAATTTTCTTCAAGACTCAACTTTAATCAATCAAGAAATTCAGGCAATTAAAGATAAAAGTTTGTTGAAACCTGGAAATCCTTTTGACCTGGAAGTCATCAAATCTGAAAGACAAAGAATCGATGATGCAATGAAGGACAAAGGTTTTTATTATTTCAGTCCGGATAATATCATCGTTCAAGCCGACAGCACGGTCAGCAAAAATCACAAAGTTGAGTTGAATGTCAAACTAAAAGACAACACGCCAAAACTTGCAACCGAGCAATACACAATTGATAAAGTGGTGGTTTTTCCAAACTACAATCTCCGTGATGCCAAGCGTGGAAAGTACAGCATTCCGATGAATCCAGATTCTTTGAAAGGTTATGAATACAACGATATCTATGTAGTTGATCCAGATAAAAAGTTCAAACCAAGAATTTTTGACCGGGCTTTATACTTTGACAAAGGCGATGTTTACAACAGAAAAGACCATAATTTATCATTGAATAGATTGATTAGTTTAGGCGTTTTCAAATTCGTTAAAAATGAATTCATCGTTTCAGATTCTCTGAATCACAAGTTTGATGCTTATTATGTTTTGACGCCGAGAGAGTTACAATCTTTGCGATTGGAAGCTTTGGGAAGAACCAACTCCGCGAATTACGCCGGAAGTGAGTTGAATCTAAATTGGACCCAACGAAACTTTTTCCGAGGCGCAGAACAATTCAAAGCGTCTGTTTATGGTGCTTTTGATGTTCAGATTGGTGGACCCGCAGATGCGGAAAACATCTTCCGAGCTGGAGCTAATGCGCAGTTATCGATTCCGAGAATTGTTGCGCCGTTCAGATTTAATTCGTCAAGTGCGTTTGTGCCTCGAACCAATATTCAGATTGGATATGAGTTCCAAAACAGAACCACTTTATATACTTTGAATACTTTCAATGCGTCATTCGGTTATCAATGGAAAGAAAATGTAAGGAAAGAACACGAGCTGAAAGTCATCGATATTTCATTGATTGATCCGGCTAATGTAACGCCAAAATTTAGAGAACTGTCGAAAAGCAATCCATATCTCCAAAGAGTGACAGATCAGCAATTGATCTTCGGACCAACCTATTCCTTTACTTATTCCACGACAATGCTTCCAAGAAAAAATACATTCTATTACAAAGGAATGTTGGATTTGGCTGGGAATATTACAGGACTTTTGACGGGCGCAAATTATAAAAATGGCGATATCAAAAATGTCTTTGGTGTTCCGTTCAGTCAGTACGCGAAGATGGAAAATGACTTTAGATTTTATCATAAATTCTCCGAGAAAACTTCTTTTGCTTCGAGATTTATCGGAGGCGTGGCAATTCCTTATGGAAACTCAGAACATATTCCTTTTTCAAGACAGTTTTTCGTGGGTGGAAGTAACAGTATCAGGGCTTTCCGTGCAAGAACTTTGGGACCAGGAAGCTATGATCCACGAGGCGAAAACAATACAAGAGCACTTTTTGATCAAGCCGGTGACATCAAACTGGAACTTAATGCAGAATATCGTGTGAACCTCTACAAATTTTTGAATGTTGCCGTGTTTGCAGATGCAGGAAATATTTGGTTGATGAATGACGACATTGACGAAAATGGAATCAACACCAGACCAGGCGCAAAGTTTACCAGTGATTTTATGAGTGAAATTGCAGTGGGAGCGGGCGTTGGTTTACGTCTGGATTTCTCAATCTTGGTTTTGAGATTGGATTTGGCGATGCCTCTCAGGGTTCCTTATTATGCAAAAGACGAACGCTGGGTTTTAGACAAAGTTAAATTTGGAGACGGCAGTTGGAGAAAAGACAATCTGATTTTGAATATTGCGATTGGTTATCCTTTCTAAATCTTTAAAAAATTAGAATTATTACTTTAATCTTATAAAAAAATGGTCGGAAATTTCCGACCATTTCTGTCACCCGAAAGTAACTTTTAACAAAAAATAACTTAAACTTTATTTATTTCCATCCGCCTCCAAGTGCGCGGTAAAGGTCAACAATACTGCTGAGTCTTTGTCGCTTGATGGAAGCCAGATTCAATTCTGCCTGAAGTGAATTCGCCTGAGCCGTGATTACTTCCAGATAGTTTGCCATTCCGCCTTTGTAAAGGAGTTCGGCACTTTTGATCCCGTCTTTCAGCGTTGTCACTTGTTCGGAGGCTTTTACTTCCTGAGCTTTTAAACTTTCATTGGAAACCAAAGCGTCAGACACTTCGCCAACCGCATTCAAAACAGATTGACGGAAAGCCAATACGTTTTTCTCTCTTTGGATCTTCGCGACATTCAAGTCGGTTTTCAATTGTCTTTTTTGGAAAATCGGTTGTGTGATGCCTCCCAAAACAGAACCGAACAACGACGCTGGAATCTGAAACCAATTATCAATTTTAAATGAATTTACACCGCCGTTTGCCGTGATTTTCAAAGCAGGATACATACTAGCCTGTGCAATTCCTACCAGAGAATTAGATTCTAACAAAACCAATTCCTGCTGACGAACATCCGGACGACGACTCACCATCGCCGCTGGAATTCCGGCCGAAATGTTTTGTGGTAATGATGAATCCGACATTTCAATTGTTCTGCTGATTTTATCAGGATTTTCACCCACCAAAATACTCAACGCATTTTCCTGAATCGCGATATTTTGTTCTAATTGAGTGATTAGAAGTTCGGTCGATTCTGTTCTTGCTTTTGCCTGCTGAACGCCCAATGAAGTCGTTTCGCCACCTTTCCAGATTTTCTCTGTGACATCCAAAGTGTTTTTGCTGAGTTCCAAGTTGGATTTCGCAACATTCATTTGTTTGTCCAGCATCAGCAAGTTGTAATATCCTTGAGCAATCGCTGCGACAACTTGTGTTTGGATTGCTTTCGAAGCTTCGTAAGTTTGGAGATACTGAACTCTGGAAACTTCCTGCTGATTTTTGATCTTGCCCCAAATGTCAGCTTCCCAACCAAGATTGAAAACGGCATTGTAATCTTCAACATGACTTTGACCTAAAAACAAATTCAGACTTTGCCCGTTCATGCTATTTTTGGAAGGTTTGGAGATCTGTCCCGAAACGCCAAAAGTGATGTCCGGATATTGCAGATATTTTGCCTGAAGCAATCGTTCCTGCGAGGAAGCCACTTGTTTCAAAGCGATTTGCAGATCGTAATTATTTTTGATGCCTTTCTCGATCAGATTTTGCAAAATTGGATCTTTGAAGAATTGTCTCCACTCTAGGTCGGCGACGCTTGCTGTATCCGCTGTTGCCGTGTATTTGAAAGTTTCCGGCAACTCTGGACTTACTTTATCTAAAGCTAATTTTGGCATGCAGGAAACCGCACTAGCGACAACGACTGTTGATACCAAAATCTCTTTTATTTTTGTGATGATGTTCATTTATTTTCTTTTATAATTAATTATTTTAAGCATTGTTTTAAATCGTAGAATCTTATGCAGCCCGACTTGAGTGGAAATCCTTTTTGCGGCTGGAAAAGCTGGGGCAAAAAGATTGGGAACGGAAGGCGGAAATAGCTGCCCAAAACAATGCGTCAAATGTTATCAGTCTAAATATAATTCAAAGCCGCTTTTTCTTTTTTGAGCTTACGTTTCTTTCTGCTTGGCATTTTCTCGTGCAGATATTGGAAGATCACATACATCACCGGAATGATGAAGATCCCAAAAACTACACCTGTGAACATTCCACCAACGGTGCTGATTCCAATCGAATGATTTCCTTTTGCCGCCGCACCTTGCGACCAAACCAATGGTAACATTCCGATGATAAAAGCAAATGAGGTCATCAAAATTGGTCTCAAACGCAATCTTGAAGCTTGAAGAGCAGATTCAATCAAAGTTTTCCCAGCTTTTCTTCTTTGTACCGCGAATTCAACGATCAAGATTGCATTTTTCGCTAATAATCCAACGAGCATGATTAATCCAACCTGAACGTAAATGTTATTGTCAATTCCAGCCAAACCAGTGAACGCATATACTCCGAAAATACCTGTAGGAATCGTCAAAATAATAGCAAATGGCAGAATGTAACTTTCGTACTGCGCCGCCAACAGGAAGTACACGAACAAAATACTAAGAAGGAAAATAAATCCGGTCTGTCCACCAGTTTTGATCTCTTCACGCGTGATTCCTGTCCATTCGTAGCCGTAACCTCTTGGTAATGATTGTTTCGCAGTTTCCTCAACCGCTTTGATCGCATCTCCCGTACTGTAACCAGGTTTCGGCGTTCCATTGATTGTCACGGCGTTGAACAAGTTATTTCGCGTTACTGTTTCTGGTCCGAAAGTTCTTTTCAAGGTTACCAAAGTTTTCACTGGAACCATTTCGCTTTGGTTATTTTTTACATAGATTCCTTCCAATGAATTTGCGTCGGTTCTGTAAGGAACATCGGCTTGCGCCATCACTCGGTAATATTTTCCGAATCTGTTGAAATCGGAAACGAAACTACTTCCGTAATAGATCTGCATCGTCTGCATCAGATCGGTTACAGAAACACCTAACTGGTTGGCTTTGTCAGCATCCACTTCAATGGTGTATTGAGGATTTCCTGCTGCGTAAGTTGTGAATGCAAAGGCAATTTCCGGACGTTTCATCAATTCGCCAATAAAGGCCTGAGTCGTAGTTCCCAATTGTTCAAAAGAACCGTTGGTCTTGTCCTGAAGCATAAACTCAAATCCAGAAACGTTGCCAAAACCTTGAACAGTAGGGAAGTTGAAGAAGAAGGTACTCGCGTCTTTCACTTGCGAAACTTTTCCTGTCAATGCCGCAGCAATCTGATCTGGATCACTAACAGCACCTCTTTTGTCGAGGTCTTTCAGCTTAATGAAACCAGCAGCGTAAGGTGATGCGTTGGCATTACTGATGAAATTCAGACCATCTGCTACCCAAAGATGTTTTGTCGATTCTTCTTTGTTGATGATATTATCAATTTGAGAAGTCGCTTTGTGTGTTCTTTCCAATGAACTTCCTGGAGGCGTATTCACGGCAAACAATACAAAACCTTGATCTTCTGTTGGAATAAATCCTGTTGGCGCCTTATTAATTAAAAATATTGTAAACGCTGTGATCAAGACAAGTCCGCCAACACCGACCCATTTGTTTTTAATTAAGAATTTAAGACTGTAAATATATTTTCGAGTCATATTGTTGAAGGCCACATTGAAAGCGTTGAAAAACCTCGCTCCAAAACCTTTTTTCTGACCGTGCTCGCCATGTTCACCTTGAGGATCACTTAGTAAAAGAGCACATAAAGCTGGACTTAACGTCAATGCATTAACTGCAGAAATCAAAATCGCAATCGCTAATGTAAATGCAAACTGTCTGTAAAAAACACCTGCTGGACCTTGCATAAATCCAACCGGAACGAAAACCGCTGACATGACCAAAGTGATGGAAATAATCGCTCCCGAAATCTCACTCATCGATTCTCTTGTTGCTTGGTCAACTGGCAAACCTGTGTGCTCCATCTTGGAATGGACAGCTTCTACAACTACAATCGCATCATCGACGACAATACCAATCGCCAGAACCAGTGCAAACAACGTCAACATATTGATACTGAATCCGAATAAATTCAGGAAGAAAAATGTACCGATAATCGCTACTGGAACCGCAATCGCCGGAATCAAAGTCGATCTAAAATCCTGAAGAAAAATATAAACCACAATGAAAACTAAGATAAATGCAATTACCAAAGTTTCAACAACCTGATGAATCGAAGCATCCAAAAAGTCTTTGGAATTGTACATAATGATCGGCTCCACACCTTTAGGGAGAGTTGTTTTCATTTCTTCGACTTGCTTCTCGATTTCTGTGATGATCTCATTGGAATTGGAACCAGCCGTTTGTAGAATTGCGAAACCAGCAACTGGTTTTCCGTCAACTCTGTTGGATGCGGTGTAGCTGTAAGAACCAAATTCAACTCTTGCCACATCTTTCAATCTCAAAAATGAACCGTCATTATTGGATTTGATCACGATGTTTTCGTAATCTGTGTTTTGATTAAGTTTTCCTTTGTACTTTAAAATGTACTCGTAAGTTTCCTTGCTACCTTGTCCCAATCGTCCAGGCGCAGCTTCAAGATTGCTATTTTTGATAGCTGCGAGAACTTCTTGCGGAGACAGATTGTTATCAGCCAATCGGTCTGGTTTCAGCCAAACTCTCATCGAGTAATCTCTGGCGCCGAAAACCTGAGCCTGCGCAACGCCGGGAATACGCTGGATCTGTGGAATGACATTGATTTTTAAGTAATTCTGCAAGAACAATTCGTCGTATTGTTTCGGGTCTATACTTGAAAGTCCCATAAACATAATCATACTGTTCTGAACTTTCTGAGTCGAAATCCCAGCCTGAACAACCTCTTGCGGAAGCTGACTCATCGCTTTGGAAACTCTGTTTTGAACGTTCACCGCTGCGTTATCCGGATCTGAACCTTGTTTGAAAAAGATACTTAATGTCATCGATCCGTCATTACTGGAATTCGAGGTCATATAAGTCATATTTTCCACACCATTCACGGCTTCCTCGATTGGATTGGCAACCGAACGGGCGACAACTTCCGCATTCGCACCTGGATAAGATGCAGTTACCTGCACGCTTGGTGGCGCAATATCAGGGAACAATGTGATCGGCAATTGAAACACCGAAAGCGCTCCCAATAATAATAAGATGATCGAAATAACCGTTGAGAGAACCGGTCTTTCTATAAATTGTTTTAGCATAAGAAGTTTAGTTTTAGTTGGCTAATGGCATTTAGCTTTTGGCTGATGGATTTGAAAACTTTTGTCTTAAAAGCCAATAGCAATAAGCTAATCGCCATAAGCTATTATAGTGGTGTTGCTGTCAATAAGCTGTCAGAAGAGATCATTTTTGGTTTGATGGACGCACCGTCTTTCAAGCTACCCAAACCTGTGAAGACAATTTGGTCACCTTTTTTAAGTCCTTCGGAAATGAAATAGTAATTATCGGTTTTTCCAGAAATTGTGATTGGTTTGCTGGTTACTTTTTTGTCTTTTCCAAGAACGTATACGTAAGTTTTATCCTGAATTTCGAAAGTTGATTCTTGTGGAATTACAACTGCATCTGATAATAATTGAGGCATTCTCACTTTTCCTGTGTTTCCACTTCTCAAAGTTCCGTTAGGATTTGGGAAAGTCGCACGAACTGTGATGGCACCAGTACTTTTATCAAATTGACCATCGATCATTTTCATTTTTCCTTTTTCGGAATAGGTCGTGTTATCAGCAATGACCAGATCTACCAAAGGCATGTTTCTCATTTTTTCTTCCAGCGTTGCTCCGACATATTTCTTTTGAAAAGCAATAAAATCGATTTCGCTAATGGAGAAGTATGCATAAATCTCACTAATATCAGATACGAAAGCCAGTGGAGTAGCATCAGTTCTGGAAATCAGACTTCCTTTTTTGTACGGGATTCTTCCAAGATAACCGCTGACAGGTGCTGTGATAGTCGTAAAACCGTTGGTGATTCTAGAACCGCTCAAAGATGCTTTTGCCTGAGCTGCTGTAGCAACTGCAACGGCGTAATTGGCTTTTGCAGTTTTGAGTTGAACATCAGAAACAACTTTTTCTGCAACCAAAGTTGTGAGTCTGTCAACTTCCACTTTCATTTTCTGAATGTTGGCGTTTGCCGCTTGTAGATTGGCACTTGCCATATTCACCTGTTC